>Ga0136591_1000174_pt1 | contig 29273 bp, 27 predicted proteins | sample AntRauMFilla3767_FD_104929 | JGI IMG/M metagenome (GOLD analysis project Ga0136591, IMG submission 104929) | Saline lake microbial communities from Rauer Islands, Antarctica - Metagenome Filla 3 #767 | ecosystem: Environmental > Aquatic > Non-marine Saline and Alkaline > Saline | place...
GTCGCGCCCTTCCCGGGCGCGTGGATTGAAACACAGCCGCTTGCAGCACGGGTGACTTGCGTTCCTGGTCGCGCCCTTCCCGGGCGCGTGGTTTGAAACCGCGCATACCGTGACGCACAGGCTGTGGAATCTGTCGCGCCCTTCCCGGGCGCGTGGTTTGAAACTGCGGGGTAATAGTAACGGCTGGATCTGTTCCCCGCACCTACGGGGCTAAACCGTTCCCCGCTCTAATAGAAATGTTAGGTTTGTTAAAACACCATGCCTATAAAAAGGGCAGAGTTGAAGAAAAGCGTAAAGGTCAGCAAGAGCTGGCGAACCTCTTGATCAGCCAGGAGGCATTGAGGATGTCCGTATGCCCGGTAACTGTTCAACACCTGAGAAGATGCCGAACAACCTGCTCAAAATGGCAATTTTTGAGCGGATCAATCGATAAGCTGCAGGGAACAGGGCCATGGCGTTACGCAATCGCGAATACTTTCCACCCCAGGCACTGTGCTGAAGAATGAACGCAGCAGAGAGGTGGTGTATGAATCACCTTCACCGGAGCAGTTACCTGCCCTGATGGATGAGTTGGTGAACTGGATTCATGTCGAGGACGAGTTGGATCCACTGGTACACATGGCCGTGATGCACCACCAGTTCGAGACCATCCATCCTTTTTATGATGGCAATGGCCGCACTGGGCGCATTCTCAATATCTTGTTTCTGGTGCGCGCGGGTTTGCTGGACTCACCCATCCTGTACCTGAGCCGCTACATCAGCCAGACCAAGGCGGATTATTATACCGAGTTACAGAAGGTGCGCGACAGCGGCGACTGCGAAGGCTGGTTGCTTTATATGCTGCGTGGTGTGGCGGCAACAGCCCGTCATACCACTGCGCTGGTGGAGCAGATCGCTCGCCTGCTACAAAAAACAAAAACATGACATTCGCGCTCATTATCGGTTCTACAGTCAGGATCTGATCAACAATATTTTTTATCATCCTTACACCAAGGTGGCTTTTGTTGATCATGACTTGAGTGTGTCTCGCGCTACGGCCACCCGTTATCTCGATGAGCTGGCCAAAGGCGGCATTCTCGACAAACACCGGCTAGGCCGCGAAAACTATTACATCAACCGCGAGCTTGTAGAGTTGTTGTTCAATCTGCCACCGCTGGAACAGCGCCTACGATGATAATTGCGCTGTTCCCCGCACCTGCAGTCTAAACAGAAAAAAATGGAGTTATATAGCAGTTGCACATATAAGAATTGGGATTGCATTCAGTCTATGGCGCTCATTCCCTCTATTATCTTGATCCAGAAACAACCACTGCTATATTCATGATGAGTTGCAGTTTTTAAGAGAGATTAAATCTCCAACCCCTAAAATCCAAGGAGTCATTAATGACCAATGATGTAACCAAAATTGAAGAACATGACACAGATCCCGCACCAAAACACAATCCAAGCGCTGGCGTGGAAGATACCTGGCCCAAGGTGACCTACTTTCTCTATTTGGCTTCTTTGATACTGGGCATAACCAGTATTATTGGCGTGATCATGGCTTACATAAAGAAAAGTGAATTTAAAGATACCTATGTGGAATCCCATATTCGATTCCAGATACGAACCTTCTGGATCGGTTTGTTGATGGCGGTCATTGGAAGCCTAACCGTCACCTTTTTCATCGGGGGTCTTATTCTGCTCTGGGTGGTGATCTGGTATATCGTGCGCTGCGTGAAGGGTCTCAATGCCTTGCAGAAAAAAGAACCTATCGCCAAACCGGCCAGCTGGATGTTCGGATAGGGGTTTACTGCATTTTCATGGGTGGTTCGCTGTTGCAAAATCAGGATTGTAACAACTGGTCGTCTCTGTGGCTTGTCTGTTAATCTTGCGGTTTTTCTGGATGAGCCGAACATGACCGAGACTTCTGCAACTGCCCGCAATTATCGTCTGACCCAATACAGCCACGGTGCCGGTTGTGGTTGCAAGATTTCGCCATCAGTTCTTAACCAGATTCTGGAAAAGGCGGGTTCTTCTCTTCCCGACCCCCGCCTGTGGGTGGGTAATGATTCCCGCGATGATGCGGCGGTTTTTGCCTTGAATGATGACCAGGGCGTGGTGTCCACCACGGATTTTTTCATGCCCATTGTCGATGATCCTTTTGACTTCGGGCGTATTGCTGCCACCAATGCCATCAGTGATATCTATGCCATGGGGGCCAGGCCCTTGATGGCGATTGCGATTCTGGGTTGGCCAGTGGCTATTTTGCCTGCTGAAGTTGCTGGTGAAGTAGTAGCCGGGGCACGGCAGGTTTGTGATGCGGCAGGTATTGCTTTGGCCGGGGGTCATTCCATTGATGCACCTGAGCCAATTTTTGGCCTGGCGGTGACCGGCCTGGTGGAAAAGCAGTTCATGAAGCGCAATGATACCGCTCGTGAAGGGGATCGTCTTTATCTCACCAAGCCCTTGGGGATTGGCATTCTCACCACGGCGGAAAAACAGGGCAAGTTGAAGCCGGAGCATAAAAACCTGGCGCGGGATCTGATGTGTCAGCTTAACAGTCCGGGCCTGGAGCTGGCCAAACTGGAAGGTATTCATGCCATGACGGATGTCACCGGGTTTGGCCTGATGGGCCACCTGGTGGAAATGGCTGATGGCAGTGGTTTGACAGCTCATCTCGAGGCTGCAGCTGTTCCCCGCCTGGAACCGGTGGAAGCTTATCTGCAGCAGGGTTGTGTGCCTGGCGGCACCGGGCGCAATTTTGACAGCTATGGTCACCGCCTCGCCCCGATGGAGGAATTGCAGCGCCAGCTTTTCTGCGACCCTCAAACCAGCGGAGGTTTGTTGCTGGCAATGGCACCCCACACGGAAGGTGATTTGCAGCAGTTGGCTTTACGCCTGGGGCTGAGTCTGGAGCCCATTGGTGAAATGCAGGCGGCTGGTTCTCTGGCAGTTGAGATCACCTGATGCCAAAGTTGGTTGATGACTATCGCGAAATCCTCTTGTCCGGCGCTCCGCTGATGGATACCCGCGCCCCTGTGGAGTTTGATCTGGGCAGCTTCCCCGGCGCTGAAAACCTCCCCCTGATGACGGATGAAGAAAGAGCCGCCGTAGGCACCTGTTACAAGCAAAAAGGCCAGGAGGCTGCGATTCGCCTGGGGCATGAGCTGGTTCACGGTAAGGTCAAGGATCAGCGGGTGGCCGCCTGGGTGGATTTTGCCCACCGTCACCCTGAAGGTTATCTTTTCTGTTTTCGGGGTGGCCTGCGCTCGCAAATTGTTCAACAATGGATGGCTGAGGCAGGTATCCAGTATCCGCGCATTGCCGGGGGCTACAAGGCACTGCGGCGTTTTTTGATCGACACGACCGATCAGGCCATGAGGGATTGTTCACTGCTTCTGGTCAGCGGCATGACCGGCACCGGCAAGACCGAGTTGCTGGCCCGTCTGGATAATGCTGTAGACCTGGAGGGCCATGCTCAGCATCGGGGTTCCAGTTTTGGTCGTCATGCCCACCCGCAACCCACACCGATTCATTTTGAAAATGCTCTGGCGATTGATCTTCTGCAGCAACGCCATGCTGGTCACTCGCAACTGGCGGTGGAGGATGAAAATCAGACCATCGGGCGATTGGCTCTGCCGCGGAGCATGATTCGCAGTATGCAGACCAGCCCCTTGGTCGTTCTGGAGGCTCCCTTTGACGAGAGAGTGGAGCGGATTCTCAAGGATTATGTCATTGACCTGCGCAGTGAGTTCCTGGGTTTGCATGGACTGGAAGCAGGACAAGCCGCTTTTGCCCAACACTTAAAGGCGGCCATGGATCGTATTCGTAAACGCCTGGGCGGTGAGCGTCATCAGCGCTTGAGCCGGGTATTGGAGGCCGCTTTGGCCGATGGAGATTTTTCCGCTAGTCTGGATCAGCACCGGCAATGGATCACTGCTTTGCTGGAAGAATACTACGACCCCATGTACCGCCATCATGAAAGGCAAAAACAAGGCCGCATCTTGTTTCGTGGAGAAACCCAAGCTGTGGAGGATTTTATCCGCCAGTATCCGGGGTGAAACCCTTTGGAATTCTTTCGGCTTCTGGTAAGCTACGCCCCCATCTAAAGCTTTTCCTCCCTGTACCTTTTGTCGGCCTGCAAAGGCTGATGCTGATCTATTTTTGGACGGTGTTCATGACGCGTTACATTTTCGTGACTGGTGGTGTGGTTTCTTCCCTGGGTAAGGGCATCGCCTCGGCTTCTCTGGCGGCTATTCTGGAAGCACGTGGCTTGAAGGTCACGATTATGAAGCTGGACCCCTACATCAACGTAGACCCCGGCACCATGAGCCCCTTCCAACACGGCGAGGTGTTTGTCACTGAAGATGGTGCCGAAACCGATCTGGATCTGGGGCATTACGAACGCTTCATTCGTTCACGCATGACCCAGAAAAACAACTTCACCACCGGACGGGTCTACGAGAATGTTCTTCGCAAGGAGCGCCGGGGTGACTATCTGGGTGGCACGGTGCAGGTGGTTCCGCATATCACCGATGAAATTCAACGCCGGGTGGTGGAAGGGGCTGAAGGCTTTGATGTTGCCCTGGTGGAAGTCGGCGGCACAGTAGGGGATATTGAATCGCTGCCTTTTCTGGAAGCCATTCGCCAATTGCGCGTCAAGGTGGGCTCCCAGAATGCGCTCTTCATGCACCTGACTCTGGTGCCTTATATCAAGACCGCTGGTGAAACCAAAACCAAGCCCACCCAGCATTCGGTGAAAGAACTGCGCTCCATTGGTATTCAGCCGGATATTCTGATCTGTCGCTCGGATGTGGAAATTGAATCCAACGAGCTGCGCAAGATTGCCCTCTTTACCAATGTCGATGAGAATGCGGTGATTTCTCTACCCGATGCCGACACCATTTATCGTATTCCTTCCATGTTGCATGAGCAGGGTCTGGATGAAATCGTGACCGCCAAGTTCAACCTGGACTGCCCACCAGCGGATCTTTCCGAGTGGGTTCAGGTCGTGGATGGCAAGCTCAATCCCCAGAAAACGGTTAAGATTGCCATGGTCGGCAAATACATGGAGCTGCTGGATGCTTACAAATCCCTGATTGAATCCATCATCCATGCCGGTATTCATACCCGCACCAAGGTGGACATTGACTATATCGACTCGGAAGAAATTGAGCGTAAGGGTACTGATCGTCTGGCCGAAAAAGATGCCATTCTGATTCCCGGTGGTTTTGGCGAGCGCGGCGTGGAAGGCAAGATACTGGCCGCTCAATTTGCCCGCGAGAACAAGATTCCTTATCTGGGCATCTGTCTGGGTATGCAGGTGGCTGTGATTGAATTTGCCCGCCATGTCGCCGGTTGGGAAGATGCCAACTCCACCGAGTTCACAATGGATACCCAACACCCGGTTGTCGGCCTGATTACTGAATGGCTGTCACCGGAAGGCAAGATTGAAACCCGCGATACCAATTCTGATCTGGGCGGCACCATGCGCCTGGGTGGCCAGGTCTGCCATCTTGAAGAAGGCACCAAGGCTCGCGAAACCTATGCTGCGGAAAACATCGTTGAGCGCCATCGCCATCGTTACGAGGTCAACAATCAGTTTATCGGTGAGCTGGAAAAAGCGGGCCTGATAGTTTCCGGTCGCAGTGCCGACAAGGCGCTGGTGGAAATGGTCGAGCTGCCCGATCACCCCTGGTTTGTCGCCTGCCAGTTCCACCCGGAATTTACTTCCACTCCGCGTGATGGACATCCTTTGTTCACTGGCTTTATCAATGCGGCTCTGGATCAAAAAGCCCTACGCAAGCAAAACGCCACAGGTGGGGCGGCGGTATGAACAACCAGCAAGCCATTCAGGTTGCGGATCTGACTTTGGCCAATGATCGTCCTTTTGTTCTTCTGGGCGGCATGAATGTTCTGGAGTCGCGTGATCTGGCCCTGAAGATTGCTGAGCATTATGTGGAAGTGACCCAGAAGCTGGGCATTCCCTATGTGTTCAAGGCCAGTTTCGACAAGGCCAACCGTTCTTCCATCCACTCTTTTCGTGGCCCCGGCCTGGATGAAGGTTTAAAGCTGCTTCAGGAAATCAAAGAGACTTTTCTGGTTCCGGTGATCAGCGATATCCATGAAATCGATCAGGCTGCAGCGGCTGCCGAGGTGCTGGATATCCTGCAGCTGCCTGCTTTTCTGGCACGCCAGACGGATCTGGTGAAAGCCATGGCCGCAACCAGCAAGCCCATCAACGTCAAAAAACCCCAATTCATGTCCCCCGGTCAGGTCGGTAATCTGGTGGAGAAATTTGCTGAATGCGGCAATGACCGGATTATGCTCTGCGAGCGCGGCAGTTGCTTTGGTTATGACAACCTGGTGGTGGATATGCTGGGTTTTGATGTGATGAAAAAAGTCAGCAACAACGCCCCGCTGATTTTTGATGTCACCCATGCCTTACAAATGCGTGATCCCACCGGTGCAGCCAGCGGGGGTCGCCGGCAACTGACGCCTGAGCTGGGCCGTGCCGGTATCAGTCAGGGCATTGCTGGCCTGTTTCTGGAAGCCCACCCCGAGCCAAATCAGGCCAAGTGCGATGGCCCTTCTGCGTTGCCGCTGGATAAGCTGGAACCCTTTTTGCAGCAAATGAAAGCAGTGGATGATCTGACCAAATCCTTTCCTGCACTCAATATTGACTAAAACCCTATTAACTAAAAAAACCTGGAGACTTCCTTTCATGGCTAAGATTATCGAGATTAAAGGACGCGAAGTACTGGATTCACGCGGCAACCCCACCGTAATGGCGGATGTGATGCTGGAAGGTGGATTTAAGGGCACGGCCTGCGCCCCTTCCGGTGCTTCAACCGGTTCACGCGAAGCCCTGGAGCTGCGTGACGGCGACAAGTCTCGTTATCTTGGCAAAGGTGTTCTCAAGGCAGTTGGCAATATCAATGGCGCCATTCGAGATGCCCTTCTGGGTCAGGATGCGACCAACCAGCAAGCCATCGACAAAATCATGCTGGATCTGGATGGCACGGATAACAAAGCCAAGCTGGGTGCCAATGCCATTCTGGCCGTGTCTCTGGCCAATGCCAAAGCTGCAGCTACAGCCAAGGGTGTGGAGCTGTTTGAGCACATCGCTGATATCAACGGCACGGCCGGTCAGTACTCCATGCCTGTGCCCATGATGAATATCCTCAATGGCGGCGAACATGCCGACAATAATGTGGATATTCAGGAATTCATGGTTCAGCCGGTTGCTGCTCCGACTTTTGCCGAAGCCCTGCGTGCCGGCGCAGAGATTTTCCATGCTCTGAAAAAAGTTCTGAAAGACAAGGGGCTGAGCACTTCAGTGGGTGATGAAGGCGGTTTTGCTCCCAACCTGGCTTCCAATGCCGATGCGCTGGCCGTCATCAAACAGGCCGTAGCTGCTGCCGGTTATGAACTGGGTAAAGACATTACCCTGGCGCTGGATTGTGCCTCCACCGAATTCTACAAGGATGGCCAGTATGATATGGCCGGCGAAGGCCAGAAGTTTTCTTCCGAAGGTTTCAGTGATTACCTGGCCAAGCTGTGCGAAGACTATCCGATTGTTTCCATTGAAGATGGTCAGGATGAGTCCGACTGGGATGGCTGGAAATACCAGACTGAAAAACTGGGCAGCAAAGTTCAGCTGGTGGGTGATGATCTCTTCGTGACCAACACCAAAATCCTCAAGGAAGGCATTGAAAAGGGTGTCGCCAACTCCATCCTGATCAAGTTCAATCAAATCGGCTCTCTGACCGAAACCCTGGAAGCCATCAAGATGGCCAAGGAAGCCGGTTACACCGCCGTGATTTCTCACCGCTCCGGTGAAACCGAAGACACCACCATTGCCGACCTGGCTGTAGGCACCACAGCAGGCCAGATCAAAACCGGCTCCCTGTGCCGCTCGGATCGCGTAGCCAAGTACAACCGCCTGCTGGTGATTGAAGAAATCCTCGGCAGCAAGGCTCCCTACCCTGGTTTGAAAGCCATCAAGGGCCAGTAACTCCTGCCTGTTGAAGCAATATTAAAAAGCCACCCTTGCGGTGGCTTTTTTGTGCTCTGCAATACGCTTTTTACTTGCCAATATTAGACTTAAGTCATAAGCTGGTGATGTAATCTTATCACACAGGAAATTACCCAAGGAAACTGCCATGAAATTGAAAAACGCTCTGGTTCCCCTCGCTCTTGCAGCTGCTGTTGCCCTCCCGATGCAGGCTTCTGCCATGACCCATACCATTAGCACCGACCTGGTTCGCCTGCTGGATGGCAATATGGACGATGGCATGTTCAACCTCTCCTGGCAGGGTTCTCTAAGCCGTTCAACGGCCGTTCGAGCCAGCTACTCCACAGGAGATAACCTGAGCATTCTGGATGTCACTTTCAAAGCTTACGTGGATCGCTACCATCAGGGTGTTTTTTATGAAATTGGTGGCAGCTGGTGGGATGGTCAAAATGATGACTCCATCGGCTTAATGGGTGCCTTGGGGTATGAGCGCAGCCTGGTCAAACATGTGGTTGCCGGTGGTTCAGTACAGCTTTATGGCGGTATTGATGAGCAAGTCGGCAAGCCTGAATCCCCCTTCTTTCTGCCTTCCTTGTTTATCAGCTACGCTTTTTAATTTCTTTTCGGCCTGCGCTTCTTGCAGGCCTTTTTTCCTGCTCAGCCACATGCAACGGGCAGAATTGCATCCAGTTGAAAGCACATCCAGTCATTAAGGCGTATAATGCGGCCCCATGATTAAACTGCTGACTGCTTTTCTTGTTGTGCTTCTGGCCATCACCCAATACCGTCTCTGGTGGGGTGAAAATGGTCTGTTGGAGTTGCGCCAGCTGCAAACCCAGGTCGCCCGTCAGGAAGAGGAAAACCAACTTTTAAGCAAACGTAACCAGCGCCTTGAGGCAGAAGTGGGTGACCTGAAGGGCAGCATGGATGCAGTGGAAGAGCGGGCGCGTTTTGATCTGGGCATGATTGGCGAAAAGGAAACCTTTTTCTGGTTGATTGGGGAGCCACCCCAAAAGTTTCAGTTGCCGAAAAGCCAGGAGAAACCACAATGACTTCCCGACCGCCTCACCTTTGGTGCTTGCTGCCTGCTGCTGGAATTGGCCAGCGTATGGGGGCGGACCTACCCAAGCAATATCTGCCTCTGTCAAATAAATCCCTGTTGGAAGTCACTCTGGAAGTGATTCACCAGGCTTTTCCGCAAGCCATGCTGATCCTTCCTCTGCACCCTGAGGATCGCTGGTGGCCGGACATTGAGAAAAACCTGAAACAAAACCACCCTGGGCTCAAATTGCTGACCTGTATTGGGGGCTCGGAAAGGGCCGACTCGGTGCTGGCTGGCCTGAAAGCGCTGGAAGGCCAGGCTCATGTGGATGACTGGGTACTGGTGCATGATGTTGCCCGCCCCTGTGTTTCCCGCCAGGATTTACAGCAGCTCTGGGATCAGCTTCAGGACTCACCCGGCGGAGGTCTGCTGGGAGCGCCGGTTGCCGATACCATGAAGCGCAGCAATGCTGACCAAAAAGTAGTCGAAACTGTGGAACGCAAACAGCTCTGGCATGCCCTGACACCCCAGATGTTTCGTTTTGGCCTTCTGAAACAGGCACTGGAAACGGCCCTGGATCAGGGACTGGCCATCACTGATGAAGCGTCTGCATTGGAAGCCGCCGGTTATCAGCCTCAGCTGGTTGCAGGCAGCCGCAATAATTTGAAGGTGACTCTGCCCGAAGACCTGCCGCTGGCAGAAAAAATTCTCAAAAAGGATCAAGGCACCATGCGTATCGGCCAAGGTTTTGATGTCCATAAATTCGGGCCCGGTGATCATGTCATTCTGGGCGGTGTACAAATCCCTTATGAACAAGGGCTGGTTGCCCATTCCGATGGTGATGTACTGATTCATGCTCTCTGCGATGCTCTACTGGGTGCTTGTGCACTGGGGGATATCGGTCATCATTTCCCGGACACCGATCCAGCTTATGCCGGAGCCGACAGCCGGGAGTTACTGCGCCAGGTTATCCAGGCGGTTACTGCAAAAGGCTATCGACTGGTCAATGCGGATATGACCCTGATTGCCCAGGCCCCGAAAATGGCTCCGCATTTACCCGCCATGCTGAACAAACTGGCCGAAGATCTGCAAACCCCTGTGGATAATCTGAATATCAAGGCAACCACGACAGAAAAGCTGGGCTTCACCGGTCGCAAGGAAGGCATTGCTGCTCAAGCTATAGTACTGCTGGAAAAATCATGACGGATGAACAGCTGACAGAGTTACGCAAGGCAGCGGGCACCGAACTCCCCAGAGCCTGGCCTGCTCCGCCCTGGGAAGGTTTATATCGCTGCTCACCGGAAGATTTTCAGGTTGAAGAGGAGCTGGGATTTGAGCCGGATGGCCAGGGTGAACACTTGTTTTTATGGGTGGAAAAAACCGGCACCAATACCGGTTTCCTGGCTGAAGAACTGGCCCGGCGAGCAGGTATCCCTGCCAATAATGTCAGCTTTTCCGGTATGAAAGACCGCCATGCTGTCACCCGCCAATGGTTTTCCCTGCATCTTCCCGGCCAGGCTGACCCGGATTTAAGTCAACTCAATGCTGAGCAGTGGCAGGTTTTAAAGGCAGTCCGTCATTCACGCAAACTCAAACGGGGTGTGCATCGCGGCAATCATTTCCGGTTGCGCATTCAAATCAGCCAAGCGGATACCTCCACAGGCAACTGGCTGAAAGAACGCTGGAAACTGTTGCAAGAACAAGGGGTACCCAATTATTTCGGCCCCCAGCGTTTTGGCTCAGGAGGCCAGAATATCAACCGTGGCCTGCAATGGCTGACGTCCACCCGCAAGCAGCGTAAACCCCGTCGTCAGGACAAAAGCCTCTGGCTCTCCAGCCTCCGCAGCGCCCTGTTCAATCTCTGGGTAGCTGCTGCCATTCAGCGCGGTGACTGGAACCGGGCCCTGCCCGGCGGCTGCTTTAATCTGGCGTCCAGTCGCAGCCGCTTTTCTGCCCAATCCGAAGAACCTCTGGCAGAGCTGCAAGCCAGGGTTGAAACGCTGGATCTTCATCCCACGGGGCCACTGGCCGGACGTGGACAACCTGAAGTGGTGGATCAAGCGCTTGAGCAGGAGCAGGATTTTTTCATTCCCTGGCAAGAGCTGGTTGAGCACCTTGCCAATCAGGGACTGCACCAGGAAAGACGCAGCCAGCGTTTGGTGCCCGAGCAAACCGACTTTGTGTGGGAGGCTCCCTGGTTGACTCTGAGTTTTTATCTACCTTCTGGAAGTTTTGCCACCAGCCTTTTGCGGGAAATCGTCAAGGCTCAGGATGTCCAGCAATCAGATTATGGTAAGCTACTGAAATGCAGCCAATAAAGTTACTTTTATCCAATGATGACGGGGTTCATGCCGAAGGCCTGGCCACCCTGGCCGATGCCGTTAAAGACCTGGGGGAAATCCAGGTGGTGGCACCGGATCGCAATCGTAGTGGTGCCAGCAACTCTTTGACTCTGGATCGACCTTTGAAACCTCAACAGCTCAGTAATGGCTTCTGGTCGGTGGATGGCACTCCAACCGACTGTGTGCATCTGGCAGTGGGTGGTTTGTTTGGTGAGCAGCCGGATATAGTGTTATCCGGCATCAATCACGGTGCCAACCTGGGTGATGATGTGCTTTATTCCGGGACTGTAGCTGCAGCCACTGAAGGGCGTTTTCTTGGCTTACCAGCCTTGGCTTTTTCTCTGGCAGGCAGCAACAATCTGGCAACAGCGGCTCAGGTGGTGCGCAAGCTTTTGCAGGTTTTCCTGCACAATCCTGAAGCCTTGAAACTGCCGGCTCGCAGTCTTTTGAACATCAACATCCCTGACGTACCTGCTTTTGCTTTGAAAGGCTATAAGATCACCCGACTGGGCCATCGTGGAAGGGGTGAAAAACCTGTGGAGGTTCTCAATCCTGCCGGACAAAAGCACTACTGGATCGCACCTCCCGGAGATGCTCTGGAAGCAGGGCCGGGAACCGATTTTCATGCCATCAATGAAGGCTATGTCTCCATTACTCCGCTACAGTTTGATATGACCCGTCACGAAAGCCTTGATCAGGTGCAAGCATGGTTGAACTCCTGCAACTAACCCCGCAGCTTCAGGGAATCGGTTTCACATCCCAGCGCACTCGCAACCGCATGGTGGATCGCCTGGCCCAGTCCGGCATCAGCCACCCCCATGTTCTGGAAGCTTTGCGTCAGCTGCCCCGGCATCTTTTTGTGGATGAAGCCCTGGCTCATCGTGCCTATGAAGATACGGCTCTGCCCATTGGACTGGGTCAAACTTTGAGTCAGCCTTATATTGTCGCGCGTATGACGGAATTGCTGTTGGAGGTTAAACCCGAAAAAGTGCTGGAAATTGGCACTGGCTCAGGGTTTCAGTGCGCTCTGCTGGCCTGCCTGGTTCCTAAAGTCTATAGCATCGAACGGCTGGAACCCCTGCTTGAAAAAGCCCGCCAACGCCTGAAAGAATTGGGCTTAAAAAATGCTCAGGTCAGTCACGGTGATGGGCAGTTGGGACTGGCTTCCCATGCCCCGTTTGATGGCATCCTGGTCACCGCAGCACCAAAAGACATCCCTTATGAGCTGACCGAACAGCTGAATGAAGGGGGTCGCCTGATCCTGCCCCTGGGTGATGATGTACAAACCCTGTGTGTGCTGGATAAAAAAGATGGCAAACTGGTTCGTCAGGATATGGAGCCGGTTCGCTTTGTCCCCCTACTTCCCGGAGCCCGTTAATGCGCGCTTGGCAAATTTTTATTCGTGGCATGGCCATGGGTGCAGCTGATCTGGTTCCCGGTATATCCGGCGGTACCATTGCTTTTATTACCGGCATCTACGAACGCCTGATCAATGCTCTGCGCAGTTTTGACTGGCGACTTTACAGCACCTGGAAGCAGAAGGGATTAAAAGGGGTCTGGCAGAGCATTGATGGTTTCTTTTTAGCCAGCCTTCTGGGCGGGGTGCTGACGACCATGGTGTTGCTCTCCCACCTGATCAGCTGGCTTTTAAACACCTACCCCTATCAGCTGGATGGTTTTTTCTTTGGCCTGGTGACTGGCTCTGCCCTGATTATCTCACGGCAAATTACCCGCTGGACTTTCGCTCATCTGTTTTTTATGGGGTTGGGAGCACTTTTTGCCAGCTTTATCGGCTTGTTGCTACCCAGCATGGGCAATATCACCGGAACGACCTTCTTTATTGCCGGTATGATTGCCATCTGCGCCATGATTCTGCCGGGTATTTCCGGTAGTTTTTTGTTGCTGGTCATGGGGCTTTATGCACCTTTTGTGGAAGCCATCAAAAACCTGCATTTTGCTTTTCTTTTGCCTTTTGTGGGTGGCGCTGTTTCTGGCTTACTGGTTTTTTCCCACATTTTAGGCTGGTTATTTGATCATTACCGGGCAGCCACTTTTGCAGCTCTGCTCGGGTTTGTTATTGCTTCCTTGAAGCACATCTGGCCCTGGCAATTACTGACCCGCTATCGAATCGGTGAAAATGACAAGATGATCCCTTTAGACACACAAGTGTTACCTCCCTGGGAGTATTTCCAGATCACGGGGGAACCCTCCAACCTTATTTCTGTCACAGCCTTTACCCTGATTGGCTGGATATTGGTGATTTATATGGCTCCGCGTAAAAGCTAAATAAGTCCCACCTTAAATGGCATATTAATTGCTGCTTTTCAGGTAATACTCTTGAAATGACATAAGAGTAGAACTGACCCTTGAAGCTAATCTCTCGCTTCAATGAAAAGAAGGAGCAGGGTGATGACAGACTTGAACAAAAAACAAGTATTGGAAACTGAAGAACTTTTATTGGATGCCAAAGAAGAAGAACTGCAGTTGGACGATCCTGACATCGACACAGAAATCAGTGACGAAGAAGCCTTCGAGTTAGCGCTGGAAAATGAATCCCTCACCCCCAGCAAAAACCTGGATGCAACCCAGCTTTACCTCAATGAAATTGGTGCTTCCCCTCTCCTGACCCCCGAAGAAGAAGTCTATTATGGCCGCCTGGCCCGCAAAGGAGATCCTGCCGGGCGCTGTCGCATGATCGAAAGCAACCTGCGGCTGGTCGTAAAAATTGCCCGTCGCTACAACAATCGCGGGCTTTCACTGCTGGATTTGATTGAAGAAGGGAATCTCGGCCTGATCCGGGCGGTTGAAAAATTTGACCCCGAACGCGGTTTTCGTTTTTCCACCTATGCCACCTGGTGGATACGACAAACAGTTGAACGCGCGCTGATGAACCAGACTCGAACGGTTCGTTTGCCGATCCATGTCGTTAAAGAGCTCAACACCTTCCTGCGTACAGCCAGAGAGCTTTCACAGAAACTGGATCACGAACCCACCCCGGAAGAAATTGCTGACCACTTGGGTAAACCGGTGGCTTTGGTCAAAAAATTGCTGGGCCTCAATGAACGTAATGCTTCTTTTGATTATCCTGCTGGGCAAAATGCGGACAAACCCCTGCTGGAAACCCTGGCCAGTGAAGAAGAATCCGACCCGCTGAGCTCTATTCAGGATCAGGACATCAGTGTCAACGTTGAGCTTTGGCTGGACGAACTCAGTGAAAAACAACGTGAAGTGGTTATCCGTCGCTTTGGCTTGAGAGGCCATGAAGCCACCACCCTTGAAGAGGTTGGCCAGGAAATCGGTTTAACCCGCGAAAGAGTTCGCCAAATCCAAATGGAAGCCCTGAAACGACTAAGGAAAATGCTTGATCGTGAAGGCGTTGATCTTGAAGCTGTTATTTCCCACTAAAATATCCCGGCCGACTGTCATCCAGTCGGCTTTTCTTTGTACGCATTTGCATACCTTGTTGAAGCATAAAGACAGAATCTCAACCCAAATAACTTGACTTGGATCAAAAATAAATACCAACCTCCTGTTTTATAAGGATTATTCTTCCACCCCATTTTCCAGCCATTTGTTTACCCCTCTTTTTTTTCCGGGTAAAGCTGTTAATCTGAAGTTGTTGTCAGGGAGGCAGGAAGCTGGATAACAGGGAACAGGAAGAGTGAAGGCCAAAGGAGGTCACGGACTACCTGGCAGGAAAACACTCAGGAACAGTTCTGGAGAGCTGAATAACAGGAAGGTTGATTGCAGCCAGGGATGGCCAGGAAACACCACCCCAAAGGAAACCAGTCAGGGAGTATTGGTCAACAAGGACAGTCAAAGGATATCCGGGCGGCCCTCAACAGCCGCCCTTATTTTTTCTGTGTTATTATCCCTCCCTTCTATTATCCACTCCTTGGTTACAGGCATTACTGGCATGCTGCGTCGTGTACATTGGGTACTTTTTTCCGTTTTGTGTCTCTTTTGCTTTTCTGCAACTGCTGAAGGCTTCAAACTCTCTCAGGCTGAGGTGCAGGAAATCCTCAACACCCAGGCAATTAAAGCACTCGAACCAGCTCCTGAAGAACCTGCCAAACAGCCAGCGTCCAAATTCCAACGCATGGCCAAGGAAACCCGTAATCTGGGTATTATGTCCCTGGGCATCATGGCTATTATTTATGCTTTGCCGGAAGACGTGTCCAAATGGGATCGCAGTGAAATGACACCGGACAAGCTGGGTGACCGCTGGGTTGAACACAATAAGGAAGGCCCTGTCTGGGATAAAGATGAGTGGAACCTCAACATGATCGGTCATCCTTACTTTGGTGCAGCTTATTATGTGGTAGCCCGCAACCAAGGGCTAACCGGGATGGAGTCTTTCGGTTATTCCGCGCTAATGTCCACTTTTCTATGGGAAATGGGTGTGGAAGCTTTTGCCGAAACACCCTCCCGCCAGGATCTTTTAATCACGCCCATCATAGGCTCTATTGTGGGTGAAGGTTTTTATATCTGGGAACAACGTATTCTTGATAACAATGGGCAGCTTTGGGGTTCCGGTGCACTGGGCTCCACTGCTCTTCTACTCCTCAATCCGGCTGGCAGCGCTTCCAAAGGAATCAACCGTCTGCTGGGGGAAGAAGAAAATGGCTTTATCAAGGAGGCCAACAGCCAACTGGTTGTTCAGCAAGCCAGCACGACCAGTCACTCGGGTGAGGCGAACCAGCCTGGCTGGGTGGGTTTACGAGTCCATCTGAAATTTTAGGAAACTTTCTTAATTGGAGCGGTAAAACAGGCTTAAATAACCCTCACTCAGGCTTTCCAACCGAGTTTCTCCAACCAATTGGCTGTTAATGTCCACTTGAAAACGGGTGTACCTTAAGCCGGTTTCCAGTACCCAGCCGCGACCCAGTTCCCAGAGAGCCCCGGCTTGTGCGCCCAGACCTGGCCCAGTTTCATAGACTTCGGTTTGATGGATACCACTCAAATCAAAATCAGCCAAGGCACCCTGGATACCAACAAAAGCTGTAATACGACTATCAAGATGCCAAAGATAGTCATAATGAGCAGCAATCACACGGGTCTCTGCTTCATCCCAATCCTGAAAAGCCAAATGAGCATAGACTCTTTGATTGGGGTAGATTACACCAAATTGAATCCCTTTACCCTGGGTGGTATCTTCAGGCAAGGTGTCCATGCCGATCTGAGCCAAAGACACGTTGATACCCACAAAAGGATCGGGACGCTGGGGGTCAGCTTGCGCTTGAGTGCTCAGGCAAAGGGTTATGCCCAGCAAAGCCAGTAATCTAGATTGCATGTTTCACCTTCCATTGATTCAATCGCGGCAGTCTAGCCTTTTTTACCTGACGCTTCACCCTTCATCAGGTAAAATGGCTTGATTCAACCTTCCTTTCTGCTGTTCCGGAATACTCATGTCTGCCACTCTTGATTCATCTGCTGCATCACCTGCCTCCATTCGCAAGATTTTTGATTATCCCAAGTACTGGGCAGAATGCTTTGGCATCGCACCTTTTTTGCCCATGAGCCGGGAGGAAATGGATCTTCTGGGATGGGACCGTTGCGATATTATTCTGGTTTCCGGGGATGCCTATGTGGATCATCCCTCCTTTGGCATGGCAGTGATCGGACGCACCCTGGAAGCTCAGGGTTTTCGGGTGGGCATTATTGCCCAACCCGACTGGCATTCCAAAGATGACTTCATGAAGCTGGGCAAGCCGGAGCTTTTCTTTGGCGTTACTGCCGGCAATATGGACTCCATGATTAACCGTTATACAGCAGAGCGCAAAATCCGTTCGGATGATGCCTATACACCCGGCGGCATGGCAGGCAAGCGCCCGGATCGCGCCAGCCTGGTGTATACCCAGCGTTGCAAGGAAGCCTGGAGTGATGTGCCTATCGTGCTGGGCGGCATAGAAGCTTCCTTGCGCCGTATCGCGCATTATGACTACTGGCAGGACAAAGTACGTCGCTCCATTCTCTTGGATGCCAAGGCTGACATTCTGCTGTATGGCAATGCCGAACGTGCTCTGGTGGAAGTCGCTCATCGCATTGCCCAGGGTGAAGCAATCAGCGATATTACTGATGTGCGTGGCACCGCCTTTATTCGCAAAAATACACCCGAAGGTTGGCTGGAAATTGACTCCACCCGCATTGACCGCCCTGGGCGGGTCGACAAAATCATCAATCCTTACGTCAACACCCAGGACACCCAGGCTTGTGCGCTTGAACAACAGAACAAGGATCAGGAAGACTCACAAACCGAACAAGCTCTGGAGCTGCTGACCGAGCAAGAAGTCACCGAGCGCAAACAGTTGGAACGCCAGCTTCGCGGCGAGCTGCGCGAACAGAGTGTCATTCGCCTGCCCAGTTTTGAAAAAGTCAGCAAGGACCCGGTGCTTTATGCCCATGCCAGCCGAGTACTGCACCTGGAAACCAACCCCGGCAATGCCCGTGCTCTGGTGCAAAAACATATTGATCAGGATTTGTGGCTTAACCCGCCACCCATCCCTTTGACGACCGAGGAAATGGATGCCATTTTTGACCAGCCCTACGCCCGTGCTCCCCATCCGGCTTATGGAAAAGAACGCATTCCTGCCTGGGAGATGATCCGCTTTTCAGTCAATATCATGCGCGGCTGCTTTGGCGGCTGTACCTTTTGCTCCATTACCGAGCATGAAGGCCGCATCATTCAGAACCGCTCGCAAGGCTCCATTATTCGCGAAATCGAAGCCATGCGCGATCAGATTCCCGAGTTCACCGGTATCGTTTCGGACCTGGGCGGCCCCACCGCCAACATGTACCGCCTGGCCTGCAAAAGCCCGGACATCGAAGCTGCCTGCCGCAAGCCTTCCTGTGTTTACCCCGGCATCTGTCAGAATCTCAACACCGACCATTCCGCGCTGATTGATCTCTACAAGGAGGCGCGCAGTCTTCCCGGCGTTAAAAAGGTGCTGATTGCCTCCGGCTTGCGCTATGACCTGGCCGTAGAATCCCCGGAATACGTTAAAGAGCTGGTCACCCACCATGTTGGCGGTTACCTGAAAATCGCACCGGAGCACACCGAAGAAGGGCCGCTGTCCAAAATGATGAAACCGGGTATCGGCAGCTTTGACCGCTTCAAAAAGATGTTTGATCAATTCTCCAAGGAAGCGGGCAAAGAGCAATACCTGATTCCCTACTTTATTGCTGCCCACCCCGGCACCACCGATGAAGACATGATGAACCTGGCCCTATGGCTGAAAGGCAATGGCTTTCGGGCCGACCAGGTGCAGGCCTTTTATCCTTCGCCCATGGCCACCGCCACAGCCATGTACCACAGCGAACGCAATCCGCTGAGGCGCATCACCTACAAGAGTGAAAAACTGCTGGCCTTGAAAGGTGAACGCCAGCGCCGACTGCACAAGGCCTTCCTGCGCTACCATGACCCGAAAAACTGGAACCTGCTGCGTAAGGCACTCAAGGAAATGGGCCGCGCCGACCTGATCGGCTACAGCAAAAAACACTTGGTTCCACCCACCGACCCCATCAAGGGCACCCCCAAGGCCGAAGCTTTTAAAAAAGGCGGCAAGCCTATGCTGACCCAACACACCGGCCTACCACCCAGAGGAAAACCCAAAGGCAAGGCTGGTAAAAGAGCCAAGGGAAGCAGCAAGAAGAAATGATCGTTTAAAGAAGCTTTGACCCTATCCAATATGGGTATTTATAACGAGAGAAACATGCGCCTTACACAACGCGAAATTCAAGCCATCAAAGAATCCGTTAAAGCCGTATTTGGGTCGGATGCCCAGGTTTATCTGTTTGGCTCGCGGGTGGATGATGCAGCCAAAGGCGGAGACATTGATCTTCTGGTCAAGGTAAATCATCCGGTCGACCAACCTGCCTGGGATGTTGCGGGTGTAAAGGCTAAAATCATGATGAAGCTGGGTGAAGAACAAAAAATCGACCTGGTACTGGACGCACCCAATTTAACCCGAGCCCCTATTCACGATATCGCCCTGAAACAAGGAGTTGCTCTATGACAAAGCAAAAGGAACTCAACCGATTTGCAACCAACCTGACAGCACAAGCCAAAAGTCTATTGGAAGAATAGCTCGCGCAATTCGGCCACAAGGCTATCCAGCTCTTTCTCAGTGTAAGCAACCGCTTCGCCCTGCCCCCAAACTGGTCCTGGCCAGGTGGCATCAGTTTTAAAGCGGGCAATCACATGCAGGTGCAGCTGAGGCACCAGATTGCCCAGGGTTGCCACATTCAGCTTGTCCGGCTGACACCAGATTTGTAAGCCCTCACTAACCTGGCGTACTTCCTGCCAAAGCTGCTGATAATCTTCAGCGGATAAATCCGTAATTTCCACCAAATAAGGTTGAGCAGGCACCAACAACAACCAGGGATAACGGCTGTCATTGATCAGGCGAAGCTGGCACAAGGGAAGCTGACCCAGAAAAATGGAATCAGCTTCAAGGCGGGAGTGAAGAGCAAAGAGCATTTCAATACCTTTATCCTTAGAATATTTAATCAGTAATTATATTCTACATCTACTTTTGGCTTTACTTCTGAACCGCCGCCACCAGAGCCATTACCTCCAAGAAGTGAAACAAACTCAATACCTGTGCCACCTGTGACAGTGATATTATTCCCAAAAGCCTGGCCAACAATGGTGCCACTTCCACCTAGGTCAAGTTCGGATATGGAGTAAACCAAACCATACAGTTTAGTCCCACCGGTAATCTTCACTGCCTTCTTTGAGTCACTTACGGACAAAACACTGAACCTGGGCTCGCCTTTATCATTAGCTGCTGATTCTTCAGTAAACTCAAATCCACCTGTCAATTTAAACTCGCCATTAACAATAAGCGTCAGGCTGCTATCATCCTCAATTTGCATGCTGGCTCCACCACTAAGCTCAACATCGCCATCAACATAGAGGTATACATCCCCACCAAAAACACGTAATGAAGGGGTACTGCCTCCACTTTTAATATTAAAATCTTCAACCACACCGATATTTATACTCTCGCCCATAAAACTTACAGGGTCATAAAATTTTAAATCCACATTCTGCCATTCTTCAGCTTGCCAGTCCGCATTATAAACCTCTAACTGACTAGGGCTTAGCCTTGCTTTTTGGAAAGGATACTGGCCAATTTCTTTCTTTGAATGCAGGTCACTTAGGGATTCACTAATCGTCACCTGTGGAAGCTCTTTCAATAAGATTTCGTTACCTGATAAGTCGGTATAGTAAGCTGTCTCTACAGCCGCTTTCAGCCCTGCCGGATCAGCTTGAATAGGGCTGGGCATTTCTTCTTTTTCGATGGAGTTATACCAGAAATCATCTCCTTGCCACTGATACCAGTTAGGTATATTCGCCCCTATATAACTCAGATTAGACCCTTCAATTGAGCCTCCACCTTTTACTTCAACTTGGTTGGTTTTTGCATCTCCCGTAACCTTACCACCACCCTTTACTGTTAGTGTGCCTGATGAGGTGGCAGCATTATCCTCCATAATATTTGCAAGTGATTCTTTAATGCCCCCTGGAGGGCTAGCATCTTCGGTGAATTCAATCGTCATACTGGAGTCCAGGCGTGCAATTACTTCATTTCCACTTTCCTTCCAAGACTCAAGGGTCACTTTCAAAAGGTTACCATCGCACTCCTTTAGTTCTTGTTTTTTGACTTTCCATCTGACTGAGCTTCCTGACTCTGTTTCACCCCACTGTTGTTCTTCCAAGTTATTCAAATAATTATAAAGTTCCTGGCAACGCTCTGCAGCTCCTGTAAGATCATAACTTTCTGCTTCTCTTCTAATGTGTATGGAACCGGCATCAAAAGCTGCCTGCAAAGTTGCTATAGGTACTTTGGATTGAGATTTGCGGGTTTCCAGACCGGTGCGTTCGGAGCTGGTGATAACGACCACACCCACAAAGAGCATCATCATAAGTGCCAAAGGCAGGATAAAACCCCGTTGGTTTGCCCATTCCTTTTCTTTCATAACACTGCTCTCCATATTACAAAAATTGGCTCCATTATCTCAGGAGATTTTTTTATTCTTCACACACTGGATTAATCTGTGTGCCGTGTTGAGCACAGCCTCTTAACCGACTGCGTAGCGTGGCCGTGAAGGTGTGGTCTGGATAGCTTTCCAGCCGCATAAATTCCCCTGTATCAAACTCAAGGGTGATTTTAAGGGCAATGACTTCTGCATGTGTGGCTCCATCACAAGCAACATAGTCAGATTCAGTTAATTCATCAGTGTCACTATATTCTAGGCATTCCAGACTGAAACTCTCAATGCCGTAAGCAATCACCTCTGAACCTTCCCAATCCTGCGGGCCGCCACTTTCTCTGGTAACCTCGCAAACCAATTGATTACTGTCATTTAGGTAGTAGGTTTCATAAAATAAAACTTCTTCAGGCAGAGGTGTTTGTCCATTACAGCTTCGCCGGTCATGCCTACCTTGGCGTAGTACCGAAAACTGATTATTGTCTGTTGGCGCATTGTCTGCTGGCTTATCTACCAGCTTTTCAGCCGTTCTCAGGCTTCTGCTGATCAGGCTGGTGGTAAAACGCAAAGTTTCCTGTACCTGCTCATAGTCACGGGTCAGTTGCTGGGCCTGGGTGATGGCGGAAAAACTGGAGGCAATTCCGGCCATCATTAGTGCCCCCAAGGCCAGGGCGACGAGCATTTCCACCAGACTAAAGCCCCGCTGTTGGTTTCTGGAGTTCTTCATGAAGTGCATCCATCCTCCCAGTAATCAATCAGCAGGGTTTGCACTGTGGCTGAGCGACTGGGTGCAGGTGGTGTAATGGATAGCTCGAATTCCCAGTAGCCACTGCTTTCTAGTTCACTCGAATCATACTCAAGATCAGAATTCCAACCCCGTGCAGTGAGATTGTGATCGACTTGCCATTCGCTCAACTGACCATTACCAAGCTCTTCAACACTTGTATCATCAACAGTTACACTGCCATCGGTTTCTGTTGTAGCCAGCGAGCTCAAGTAACAAATATTAGCTCTAAGTCTTTCCTGCATATCCTGGGCATAGAGGCCTGCGAGGCTGAGTTGGTGGGCACGGAAGGCATCCTGTTGTGTATAGGTTTGCATTAAAACCATACCCACCAGTCCGAAGGTGATAACAAAACCGGCCACCAGCACTTCAATCAGGCTGAAACCTTGCTGTTTGCTTGCTGCTGGCCTCACGGTGCGCATCCGTTCTGTGTGCTGCCCTGTTCACGAATCAGTATGCGCCCGTTAAAGCACACATCTATCGTTCGCTTCAGGCTGTTGATGGAGACTTCCAGAGTGACGGGCTGATCATCATTACTCCCTGCCAGCCGGTTGCCCAAACGTTCAAAAACCAGGCGGTTATCGTCAACATTATTCAGGCTGACCTTGGCAGGTGAAGTCAATTCCAGTGGGTTGGTGCGCCCTGTTGCCAAGTCGTTGCTCTCCTTTTCAAATACGGCCAGAAATGACTCGGATGAAGCCGAACAATCAGTTGATCCGACACTGCTGACGGCACAAAGACTGAAAGTGTCCCGTCGACGGGTGGCTTCATTCCGCGCAAACATCAGGGTGGCATAAACATCATTGGTGGCCCCGATTAGGCGACTTTTTTCCAGCAGGCCCTGCCCTGCCGGGATGGCAATCCCAAACATCACCCCGGCAATAGCCAGTACCACCAGCAGTTCCAGCAAGTTAAAGCCTGCTTGCTGACGGGGTGGTTTTTCAGGTGGCTGTTGCGGCATAAGATGGCAATTTTTAGCGAGTTTAAACTCACTATATTCACCCAATTTCACAAAAGCAAGACAAAAAGCAACACTCTTGAGTCCGGTCATTAAAACAGGTCATCCGGGTCAATATCCAGCGACCAGCGGGCTTTGCGGGCTTCAGGTGCATTTTCCAGCCAGGGCAGCAGGCGGGCGATCAGACGATGCAGGGGTGCCCGTTTTTCAGCATGAAAAAGCAGTTGCATATGGTAGCGACCCTGGCGTCTTTCCATAGGAGCAGGTACCGGGCCAAGCAGGGTGACTGGTTCAGGGTTTTCCTGCAGGCTGGTTCGGGCTTCTTGTGCCAGAGCCTTCATCAAGTCTTCCACAGCCTGGGTTTTTGGGGCTTCCGCCCGCCAGATGGCCAGGTAGGCGTAGGGGGGCCAGTGCGTTTTTCGACGCTCTTCCAGCAGGTCTTTGGCGAGAGCTTCGTAACCCTGCACACAAAGTTTCTCCAGCCTCGGATCGTCACTGTGGTGGGTCTGGATCACGACTTCACCTGGCTTTTCTGCCCGACCTGCGCGTCCAGCTACCTGGATCAATAGCTGAGCAGTTCTTTCCATGGCACGCGGATCACTGGAATAAAGGCCATGGTCGGCATCCAGCACGGTGGCCAGGGTGACATCAGGAAAATGGTGACCTTTGGCGAGCATCTGGGTGCCCAGAAGTATGCCGGGTTTGGCATGGATGATTTGATCCAGCTTTTCCTGCAGGGCGGTGCGACCCCGTACAGAATCCCGGTCAATACGAATGATGGGGATATCCGGAAAACGCTCCTGCAGGGTTTCTTCGGCCCGTTCGGTTCCTGAACCCAGGGGGTGAAGTTCGCTGTGCCCACATTGCGGGCAGGCCGGAGGCAGAGGCTGCTGGGTGTCGCAATGATGACAGTGCAGTTTGGAAGGCTCGCGGTGCCAGGTCATCCGGGCATCGCAGTTCTGACAGCCGGCAATCCAGCCGCATTCGGTGCACATGAGTACCGGTGCAAAACCCCGACGGTTGAGTAGTATCAGCACCTGATTGCCTGCTTCCAGATGTTTGCTGATGACTTTAATCAGGGGCTCTGAAAAGCCGCCCTGAAGTTTGCGGCTGCGAATATCCAGCAGTTTGGGCTGAGGAATTTCGATGTGTTCTTCAGGGCGCTGATGCAAGTGATGCAGACGATACTGGTGACTCAGGCCATGCGCCAGGCTTTCCAATGAAGGAGTGGCCGAACCCAGTAATACCGGAACCTGGGCCCGTTTGGCACGCATAACGGCCAGATCCCGGGCTTGATAACGCACGGAATCCTGCTGTTTGAAAGAGGCATCATGTTCTTCATCAACAATAATGATGCCCAGCTTGGGCAGGGGCGTGAAAATAGCTGAACGGGTGCCCAAGACCACCGCTGCCTTGCCTTCGCTCGCTGCTCGCCAGGCGTTCAGGCGTTCGCGATCAGTCAAACCCGAATGCAAGGCTACAACCCGGCGATTAAAGCGCTTCTGAAAGCGGCTGAGGGTCTGGGGTGTCAGGCCAATCTCGGGAATCAGTACCAGGGCCTGCTGACCCCGTTCCAATACTTTTTGAATCAGTTGCAAATAGACTTCTGTTTTGCCACTGCCGGTTACACCCAGAAGCAGATGAGGCTGGAAATGACCCAGGCCTGCCAGGAGTTTTTGCAGAACTTCATCCTGTTCTGTGGTCAGTTTCAGGGGGATTTCCGCCAAAACTTCTTTGGGTGGCGGTTCTTCCACCGGCAAAACCGGCAAGCCGACCCCCTGGGTTTTGCGCCCCAGGGTAAAACTTTCCACCAGCCCTTTCTCTTCCAGTGCTTTAAGCTGTGACAGATTAAAGCCTGCCGCCAAAATTTCTTTCTGTAGGGGTGCTGTCTGGCGACGCTTTAAAAGCTCGACCAGTTCCGCCTGGCGGGGTGCTCGCTTCAGTTCAGTGGTATCAGAAGCCTCGCCCACTGAGGTGAGTTGCCAGCGGGGTTGTTGAGGAGGATGCAGGGCCTGCCCCTGACGCAAAAGGTTCGGCAGAGCCACCTGAACCACTTCGCCCACAGGCTGGTGATAGTAATGCGCCACCCAGAGCAGAAAATCCAGGTGTTCACGCTCAAACAAAGGCTGACGATCCAGGTAGTCTCTGGCTGCTTTGAGTTTGCTGACCGGTATGGCGGATTCATCCACCCGCTCGATCAATAGACCAATCAGCTGGCGATTTCCAAAAGGCACCTGTACCCTGACTCCCGGCTCAGGCAAACGCTGCCCTTTGGCAGGTAGGTAGTCAAAAAGCCTTCGCAGCGGTGTAGGCAGGGCAACCCTGAGTATTGGCATATTTTTTTGCTCGGAATTGATTGGCTCAGTTAAAAGGCTCTGCTAGAATACGCCACCTTAAAATCCATTTACACCCTGTGCGGTGCCTGGCAAAAGATCAGGTGGCGGTGCAGCTGCTCAAGAGGCTCAACATGAAACAAGACATTCACCCGAAGTATAACTACGTCAAGGCAACCTGTTCTTGCGGTGCCACCTACACCATCGGCACCACGCATGATGCAGATTTCGAGCTGGATGTTTGCTCCAACTGCCACCCTTTCTACACCGGCAAGCAGAAGCAGGCGACAACCGGCGGTCGTGTTGAGCGTTTTGCCAAGCGTTTCGGTAAGCGCAAAGTTACCTAAGCAGCGGTTTTATCGCACTGCTCAAAGCCAGGTTTTATACCTGGCTTTTTTTATGTCCATTGACTGAAATTGCGGTCAAAAGTCGCATCCTTTTATCCGGGAGCCAGGCCCCTGGGCTTTTTTCCATGAGCCCGCTTGGCAGGGTGCTTGTGGCTCCAGCCGATTTTATATATGCTGCTTAGACCTTAGTTAAAAGCCTGAACTCAGCCCAAGCCACAAGCCTGCTGACCCTTCAGGCTATATTTCTAGCAACCAATCAATTTATTCAGCCCATATAGCGAAAAAATCAAATGTCTGAAGATAAAAAACAAGCGGCTCTGGACTACCATGCTCTTCCAATCCCCGGCAAATTAAGCATTGAACTGACCAAACCCACGGCAACGGCCAAAGACCTGGCCCTGGCTTACAGCCCCGGTGTTGCCGAGCCTGTGCGTGAAATCGCCAAGGACCCGGAACTGGCTTACAAGTACACCGGCAAAGGCAACCTGGTTGCCGTTATTTCTGATGGCACCGCCATTCTGGGTTTGGGTAACCTGGGCCCCCTGGCTTCCAAGCCGGTTATGGAGGGTAAAGGCGTGCTCTTCAAGTGCTTTGCAGGCATCAATTCCGTGGATGTTGAAGTTAATGCGGAAAGCCCCCAGGCTTTTATTGATACGGTTGCACGCATTGCTGACACCTATGGTGGCATCAACCTGGAAGACATCAAGGCACCCGAGTGCTTTGAAATTGAGCGCACCCTGATCGAACAATGCAGCATTCCCGTGTTTCACGATGACCAGCACGGCACCGCCATCGTCACGGCCGCAGGTATGATCAATGCACTGGAGCTGGCCGACAAAAAAATTGAAAATGCCAAAATTGTCTGCCTGGGTGCCGGTGCTGCTGCCATTGCCTGCATGAAGCTGTTGGTGGCTTGCGGTATGAAGCGTGAAAACATCTTCATGCTGGATCGTAAGGGTGTGATTCATACCGGTCGTGAAGACCTTAACCAGTACAAGGCCATGTTTGCCAACGAAACCGACAAGCGCACTCTGGATGATGCCATTGATGGTGCCGATGCCTTTGTCGGTCTTTCCGGCCCGGATCTGCTCAGCAGTGAGCAACTGGCTAAAATGGCTGCCAACCCCATTGTATTTGCCTGCTCCAATCCTGACCCGGAAATCAAGCCGGAAGTGGCCAGGGCCACCCGTGCCGATGTCATCATGGCCACTGGCCGTTCCGATTACCCCAACCAGGTCAACAACGTTCTGGGCTTCCCCTTCATCTTCCGTGGGGCTCTGGATGTTCGCGCAACCACCATCAATGAAGAGATGAAAGTGGCTGCCGTGAATGCCCTGAAAGACCTGGCGAAAAAACCGGTCACTCAGGAAGTTCTGGATGCCTATGAGTTGGATGCTCTGGAGTTTGGCCCTGAATACATCATCCCCAAACCCATGGACTCCCGACTGCTGGCACTGGTATCCGGCGCTGTTGCCCAGGCAGCCGTTGATTCCGGTGTGGCACGCCAGCCGTTCCCGGCTCACTACCCCCTGAAGAGCATCAAGGACGTTTACGGCGTCTAACCGTAGGCCAACTCAAGCTCTGTAACGCAAAAAGCCAGATCCAAGGGATCTGGCTTTTTTTATTCCTGGCAACAGCGATCAGAAAAGGGATTCAGGTGCAGAAAGGCTGTCTTCACGATCCTGCTCACTGTCCAGAGTACCGCTACGACTGCGGGTAGCAGGCAAGGCTTCCGGCACTCTTTCTTCATAGAAGAGTTCAAAGATGGCATTATCCTGGCCCGGACGTGCACGCAGGCCGCTTTCCGGGTCAATGCGCACGGTCACCAGGCCTTCAGGCCTATCCATCGTACGCTGGGGCTGGTCTTTCAGAGCGACACGCATGAAGTCGATCCACATGGGCAAAGCCAGATTCGCGCCATACTCACCCGTCGTCTCCGGTTGATCAAAGCCAGCCCAAACAGTTGCCACTACATCCCGGTTAAATCCGGCAAACCAAGCGTCATTCAGCTCATTGGTGGTGCCGGTTTTACCGCGGATATCATCCCGTTGCAAAGCCAGGGCCCGCTTGCCGGTACCTTCATCAATAACATCCCTGAGAATGGAGTGCATCGTATAGATGGCTCTATCATCAACACTGCGCTGGGCAACCGGATATTTGACCCCTTTCAGTTCTACCGACTCCTGATCCTGTTCACAATTGCGACAGACTCTTGGATGAATGGCCTGAAAGAGGTTTTCACCCTCAGAGTTTTCGATATGAGTGACCAGGTGGCCTTCAATACCATAACCACCATTGGCCAGAGTGGCATAGGCCTGATTCATATCAAATGGAGTGATATTGGCACTGCCCAGTGCCAGGGACAGATCCCTGGGCATGGAGGCAGGATCCAGGCCGAACTGGGCAATGTAGTTGATCGCCCTGCTGATGCCCACATAGTTCAATACCCGAATGGAAATCAGGTTGCGTGAACGGTACAGGCCTTCACGCAGACGCGTCGGGCCATAGAAGGTGCCACTGGAATTCTGGGGACGCCAAACATCTTCCAGAGCCTGATCCTCAAAAACCACGGGGGCATCATTGATAATGGTGGCCGGAGTGTAGCCTTTTTCCAGAGCAGCCAGATAAACAAAAGGTTTGAACACCGACCCAGCCTGACGGGCTGCCTGTTCGGCCCGGTTAAAACTACTCTGGTTGAAATCAAAACCACCCACCAGGGCTTTCACCTGGCCGGAATCGGTTTCCATGGCCACCAGCGCTGATTCCAGGTTCGGAAGTTGCGCAAGTATCCAGGGCAAGTCCGCAGAGTTGTTGGGGCGCAGACGAATCAGATCACCGCGCGAGGCAAGACGATCACCGGGCAAGGGATTGCGATCCTTCCAGAAAGGTGAGTGGTAACGTCCGGCCCAGGCAAAAGCTTCTTTAGGTAGCTCAACAACCTGGCCACCGCGACGCAATACCCTAAGCTGCTCTGCTTCGGCCTTCATCACAATCGCAGGCTGGAGTCCACCATAAACAGGAGTCTGATCCAGAACCCGCAGCCAGTTGCTGAAATCCTCATCATATTCCTGCTGTAGTCTTTCGGCGCGAGGGTCCAATAAAGCTTCCCGAACCTGCTCCAGCCCGCCGGATTGTTCAGCTTCCAACTGAGCCAGGGTATCGGTCTCCAGAGACTCCTCCTCCTGCTCCAAAGGAATATCACTTTGTTCTACGCCGCGCCAGCCCCGACGCTGATCATAATCCAGAATGCCCTTATTGATGGCCCGGTTGGCAGCCTTTTGCTGCTCAGCATCAATGGAGGTATAAACATTCAAACCCCGCGTATAGGCCTGATCACCGAATTTCTCCAGAGCAAACTGACGAGCAGATTCCGCGACATAGGGCGCCTCAACTTCAACATCCGTGGGGTGATAGCGTGCGGAAACCGGGGCTCTTAAAGCCTCTTCATAGCTGACATCATCCACTTCATCCA
>Ga0136591_1000197_pt1 | contig 27666 bp, 15 predicted proteins | sample AntRauMFilla3767_FD_104929 | JGI IMG/M metagenome (GOLD analysis project Ga0136591, IMG submission 104929) | Saline lake microbial communities from Rauer Islands, Antarctica - Metagenome Filla 3 #767 | ecosystem: Environmental > Aquatic > Non-marine Saline and Alkaline > Saline | place...
TGAAACAGGCAAAGCTCATCCAAATGAAAAATTTGCAGAAACAATTCTGAATGTGTTTCCTGAGATAGATGACTCTGTGTTAATGTCTGAAAGAAACCCGATCATATACAACAGGTTGGAGAGGAATATCAAACAGAAAGGTCAAAGAATGTACAAAACAACAGCATTTGACATCTACACCTTCACTTATCACAAAGATTTTGATCAAGAGTTTTTGAGAAGAGAAATTGTTAATCTCGCAGAAGCCAATAGAACAGCGAGTGATCAGAAAATAGGGAATCAAAGATGTATTGCCCTTGCTGAAAAGCAGATACCGTTTGAGTCAGAATTAATTGAAAGAGAAGACTTGCCTAAGCTTTGTGTAGATTACTTCGAGACGATCTACTCTCTATTCGAGTATTTTGAATAGAGGCAATAATGAACGTTTCATTTTTACAGATTGTTGATCTAAATGTCCTCTATGAATCTCCCGAACGAAAATCCTGTCTTTGAAAAAGATGATTTAGATATGAGTTTGACGACGGCAGGCCTCATGCCAGAGAAAACAGAGGAGTTCGCTAAAATCTATTCTGAAGAAGATGATCTAAGAAAAACAAAAGAACGTTGGCATGAAACTCGTACAGCAAAAAGAGGTTCTCGAAATAGCTCACAGAAAATATTTGGCGTTATTGCCTCTCGATTGACTGAGAAGAATGAAAATCTTCCTTCTGTTCCCGAACTGGTTCAACTGCTGAACTCATGTGATTCACGAAAACAGAAATCTCAGATTATTTATCTCTATATCTTAGAGAGCGATATACTTGTAAGATACGTGGTTTCTGAAGTTCTATCACAAACCAAAGATGGAGAGGATTTTGATTTCAGCACAGAAAATATTTCTTCAATACTTGATGAAATCAAATACTTAGATGGAAAAGAGCTCGAGTATTCCAATTCAACTTTGGAGAAATGGATAAGTAACTTGAGAAGTTTAATGCGAGAGATTGACGTGATAAAATCTAAGAGAAGTACGGAAGGCGATAGTCCTGGCTTGAAAGACAATGTTATTGAGGTTTCTGCTCTTTACAGCCACAGAAAACAGGGTAATTACTGGATAGAGCAACCTATCGGATGGATGTATCTATTCCAGCCTCCTATGTTCTGGGAAGATATGTTAAATAAATTAGCAGAAAAGGATAATTGGCGCCTATCCGAGGTAAGCGGCCGAAGGAAATTAAACCCTAACGATGAAATACTGAAATAGCGGTCGGATATGGAGAAAAAACAAATATTCTCAGCAAATATCGGTAAGAACTTTGAAGAATCTATACGTGTAGACCGCGATAGAGACGGCGGAATAGAATCAGAAAGCCATCCGTTGAGAACATATCATCTGACGCAGGAATCGAGAGAATTTCTTGATGATTTCTTCACAAGATTGACAGATAGCTCTAATGAAATGAGAAAGGGCTCAAATCACTGGCTTTATGGCTACTATGGGAGCGGTAAGAGCCATCTGCTTTCGGTTCTGGGTTTTCTTACTGATTCTGACCAAGTTGATGTAGACGAAAAGACAAAGGAAAAGTACTGGAAAGTTTTAGCTGAGGATAGAGATTATGAGGACCTTAGAACTAGATGGTACGAAGCGACGCATGAAAACTATCTTGTGCCCGTATCAATTAACCTGCTAAAATATCAAGGAGCCGAAGAAGTAAGTTTAAGCCAGATACTTTCTCGTGCCATTCATACGGAACAAGATCTTTCATCCCGACTTGAGGTCGCTCATTTTGAGAAATGGTTCAGAGGAAAAGAAGAGTGGGAAAAAAGAGATGAGCTAGCCAGAAAAATAGCTGAAAATAAAGGGATAGAACTAGATGAGGAAATTAATTGGCAGGACCATGTTCGCAATTATAAAGCATTATCAGATTTAGTCCTGCCGGAAATTTTCGAAAAGATAACTGGTTCCAGAGAAGGTTACCAGGATCTTACTCCGGACAGATTAGGTCCTGAGAAAACTGTTGAGCAGATAGAAGAATGGCGTCAAGAACTACAGCAGAAAAAAGATCGAGATGTTAAGATAATCTTACTCCTTGATGAAGTAAGCCTATTCATGGGTAGTGACTTCGATAAACTAACGGAGCTTAACTCTCTGGCCGAAAAAATAGATGATATCGGCCAAGGAAACATCCAGTTAGTTGCTACAGCTCAAGAAAGTGTCGAGGAAGTACACAAAGACTTGGCTTCAAAAGGCCCTGGATTCAGTATTGTAAAGGATCGCTTCCCGCACCGATATAATCTGCCAAGCAAGCACGCTAGTGAGATTGTAAGGAACAGACTTCTGAAGAAAACACCATCTGGAAAAGGACATATCAAGGAGATTTTAAACTCGGTTACATTAGACCCTGCAACACAGTTTGGTTACACCGAAATTGGGAAAGATACCTCTCCATCATTAAACACCATAGATGACGACTTATTCATAGACTACTATCCTGCTCTACCCTACCTCACACCGCTATTCATGGAGATTTTAGCGAATATGAGAGAATCCACAGCAGATTCCTCAAAGTCAGTGTTCTCAGGCACAACAAGAGCAATACTGGCGATAATACATGGTCTTCTGAATGAATGGGAGGAAAACTCAGAAGAAACAGAACTTATTAACCTAGTGGATTTCTTCGATCTAATCCGATATGAGGTTGAAGAGGTGGCGGAAAGAGAAGAAAAGGTAATAAAGAAAATTGAAGACAATTTCGAGGAAGATAGTAGAGCATTAAATCTGGCCAAGGTAATCTTCCTACTCAATCAAGTACCAGATTTCATCCCCGCAAATGATGAAAACCTTGCAATAGGAATCATGAACGACTTAAAGGGCAAAACCAGAAACCAGATGCTAGGTGAGGTAGATAAGGCACTTGAAGAACTGGAAGAGTTTATTAAAGAAGATGGGGAGGAGGATAAGAGATTTAGATTCACAACCCCTCAGGAAAGAGAAATATATCAGAAAAAAGAAAGAAAACTTAAAGAGTCCGACTGGGACGAAATCATAGACACAGTAGATAAGAAAATCTTCTCTAAGGCCTTAGAACAGATAAACCTTCCTGCGAGAAAGAAATTGTCCAAAAAAGGAGAAGAATTCAAGGTAAACTACACCTTCTCCACACCACAAAGAGAGATGGAAACAATTTACGGCGATAAATCAGGTCTTGAGATTCCTGTAATTTTGAGCGGACTTCAGCCCGATGAAAACGAACCGAAAGCTGAAAGCGGAAAGATAATATGGCAGGCTCAGGACGAAGGTAAAGAAGACATAAGAAAGAGAATCAAAGAGTGGTGGGCGTTAGAAGAAGCCTATGGCTCCAGTAACGCCAGCCCATATCTAGAGAATGAATTAGAAAAGAAGAAAGACTCTGCAGTAGATGGTTTGGCAAGACTGTTGAAAAACAGCTCATACAAGGTGAGAGAGAAAGATCTAACTTCGCTAGGAGAAGCCATCGAAGAATGTGTGAAACAGAGATACTTTGGCAGCTTCCATCCTTTAATGACCAAGATAAGCAGCGACAACCTAAGAGAACTAAAATCTTTAGAAAAAGGCGAGAAGCTGCCCGAGTGGGCCTTGAAAATACAGGTACCTCCTAACAGAGATGAAGTAACTCTAGAAGATGAAAAGATTATGAATACTGTCAGAGCAACTACAGGACAGAAGCTGCGGGAACACGATTCTCTCAATCTCAACACGATTATCGACTATCTTGCCGATAAAGAACCTCTATATGAAGAATGTGAGCCTGCAGTCCTCGCTATACTATGGGGTCTTTCAAGAAACAGAGAAGATTTCATGCCCGTCAATGAGTCCGGAGACAGGCTGGAATATGAGTCCATACTGGAAATTAGCAGAACGCATCAGGTTAGGCTAAAAATTGATGAAACCTCGTCTGAAGAGCTCTCAAAAGTACTGCAGGAACATGGATTCCAGGATACAACAGAGACTAAAGATCATGGGATAAAGAATCTGAGAAATGAGGCAGAAAAAGTTGAGAGGCAGCTTGACAACCTTTTAAGCGAGATAGAGCTAGTTCAAGACGATGTGAGGGCTGAAGGAGTACAAAAACTCATTCAGAACGCTCATAAATATTTCTCAGATGAAAAGAAAGAAATTAAGGAAATACAAGAGAGTATGCGTTCGGACGTACCCGACTACGTAGACATAGCTAAACTAGTTAGAGAAAAAGACGAGTCCGTAGATACATTTGGCTCAGAGTTAGAATACCGTAAAAAAAGGCTGCTACAGACCGATATACTGCTCAATTTAGCGCAAAATGTCTGGTCTTCAGATGAAACCTCCTCAAGTGCAGATAATGTTAAACAGGATCTAAACCAGGAGAAAGGCTCTAGATGGTGGAGAGAAGATGAGTGGGCTCGCCTAACCAGCCAAATAAGGGACTATGAGCTCAAAGATAGTATAGACCAAGATTGGACAGATTTCAAGGACTCTCATAATATTGAAGATTTAAGAGAACTCATTGAGTCTTCTTCCATTAATGAATTTAGTAAGGCAAGTCCAGCACTACGGAAGAACTATGTAATTCCTGCTAAAAACTTCTATAATGACATAAATAGAATAGAAGAAGGTCTAGACATTATATTGTCCGAGTCGGAGGAACAAGAATCCCGGATGCTAGAAGCTCAAAAAAAGATAGAAAACTCTAATATGGGCGTTTATGACCTCAAGAAGCTCAGAGAGAATATGGAGGAGCTTATAGGACTTTCTGCCTCTCTTTCTGATGTGAAATTTGCTGGTATTTGGCCTGACGATATGACAAATCTAAGAAAGGCTTTGAAGAAAAGTCTGGAAGAAGACAAAACAGAAATTGAGGAAGTCGACGGAGGCCTAATTATCAAATGAAACCGTTAGAAAGCTTTAAGCACAGAATTGAACAGTTTGCTAGATCAGAAAAAAGAGGAATACGAAACCCGTTTGTTATTGTAACTACATCTCCTAAACTTGAACACAAAGTTGGGGAAAAAGCAAATGAATGGTCTAAAAGCGAAGATTCTCTCGAGATAAAAGATGTAAGAATCGATAAACTCTTTCCTAAAACAGAGTCATTCAAGATTTCCTCACAGCTCGCAGAGGCCATAAGTAGTGAAGATATAAGGCAAACTTTGGAAGATAACCTGAAAGAACAACTAGTCAAAGAAATAAAGAAAGATGTTGGCGACGAATTTGTCAAGAATAAAGAAAATGTAATAATTCTCAGGAATTTGGGCTCAGTAAATCCCTTTGCACGTGCATCAGGAATTCTCGATGAAATGGATAGAAAGAACTTCAAATGCGCAATAGGCGTTATCTATCCTGGCGAGGTTATTGCAGGTAAACTAAGCATGTACGGAGGAAAATCTCGACACTACTATCCCGCCCACATAATAAGAGAGCAGATAACGGAGGATGAAATAAATGAGTAAGAAGATTGCGGACCTATTTCCCAAGGAAAAATCTCCAAAAAGGCCTTTAGAAGAGGTAGAGAAAGTAAATTCAAAGGACAGGATTAAAAGGACTGCTAGAGAATTTCAGAAAACTGAAAGTTCCGAGAACGTACTAGAGGCATTATCAAATATAATAGACAACTCCTCGAGCGCAAGAGAGTCAAGATTCCTGTACCTACATGCGACATTTGGTTCAGGTAAAACACTTCTGCTAAAGCTGGCTGGAGCAATAGTAGACAGCGAAACAGACGGAACCGTAAAACAAATACTATCAGATAGATCTAAAGGATTCAGAAAACTAAGAAACAGTGCTGAAAAATCAGAGAAGAAAATTATTCCCGTATTCCTCAACCTTCTTGAGAGGGATACACAAAATAAGGAAAATCTAAACTTCCTCATATACCGCGCCATAGCCAACGAGCTAGGATATCCGACAGATATACACTGGCTAATGGAGTTAATATGGAGTTTAGATATAGAAGAAGGTATCTGGGACGAACTCAATGAAATCGAAGCACAAGGCAAAACCCTACATGAAGCTTTAGAAGAAAGAGCAACACTAAGAAACTGGCTCTATGAGGTCATGCCTGGTTTAAGCAGCCTGAAAGACAGAGAAGATGTTAAAGAAAAAATCTCTGAAGCCGAGAATTCGGTCAACAAAGAAAACTTCGATAACGATTTCCTAGTAAGTAGAATTGAAGATACAATAACCTATCTTGAAAATAAAAACAACAAAGAATACGAGATTCTCCTAGGACTTGACGAAATCGCACTATATGTTGGCGATAGCAAAGAGAAATACCTAGAGTTCAAAGATCTGATAGAGAAGCTTAACAACGGCCCTAACATACCAGTAGTAGGTACAGGTCAGTGGTCTCTGAAATCCAACCACGAAGAATTTGTAGGTATGGCCGAAGAAGGCGAATGGTACACAAACGAAGTACGTCTTGAAGCTGCAGACACAGCAGAAATAGCACGGAAAAGATGGCTCGAAAAAGACAGAAACGAAAAAGAATCGCTTGAGGACTTATTATCGGACCAAAACTACAATGTAGAAGATAGTTCAGGAAGTAGTGCGGAAGCATACCCATTCAGAGACGGAGATCTGAAGCTTATCCGAAGAGTAATGGAGAAGCTTTACACTAAGGACCGAGCCTCCGAACACGAGTATGCTCAGAGCAGAGCAATACTTGTTCTAGTAAGATCTCTTTTCACCAAATTTGATTGGGGCGAAGAAGAAGTAGGAAGCATAGTCTCATGGAATACTGTCTTCGACCTTTTGAAGGAAGAGACAACCCTAATTCCTGGCTGGTTAGAAACCACTTTAGATAATATTGAGAGTAATTTTGGGTCAGAAAACAAAGAATCATTAGAGAGTAAGATAGCCAAGACACTATACCTCATAAAAAAACTAGATGATGTTCCGGCTACTGAATCCAATATTGCCTCGCTGTTAATAGACTCTGTAGACAAAGATTTTGACTCATTTAGCTTAAAAGTTAAACAAAGTCTAGAAAATCTTGAAGGTAAACACTACATCAACAACGAAGAAGACAAAGAAGGTAGAAAAGTCTACAGACTGCTTTCAGAAGAAGAACTAGAAGTAGCACAAGAAATAGAGAAGAACAAGGGCAAAATAGCTGCCTATCAGCTACAATCTAAGGTAGAAGACTACATTAAAAACGAAGGAGACAGCAAACTCTGGAAAACCGAAGGTAAAACCAAAGAAAGAGACATAGGAAATGAGTTAGGCCTTCCAGTTAGAAATGAATATTCAATAACCGAAAATATCACTAGTGTAAACACTAACACATATGATAGCATAGTCCTACACCTGATAGCCTCAGAAGATAGCAGTATTGAGGAAAAAATCAGTCAATGGAAGGGTCTTAATCAGGAAGGCGGTCAGGAAGATCTGGCTGTAGCAGTTTCAATACCAGACAACCTTAGAGAGAAGATAAGTAGACATCTAGCAACAGAAAGAGTGATTAACAACAAGAGCGGATCACAGCCACAACTGAGATCTAGACAAAAAGAGGAAGAAAAAGACATACAGGAAATAATCCGAGAATCACTGAACAAAGCAGAAGTTTACAGCCCAGAAGGGAGACTAGGACGCACAGATGAGATCTACAAACTAATAACAAATCGCATAGAAAAAAAGCTTCCTAACAGAAAGAGCCTAACCCAGGGTCTGAGAGTACTAGATGATCCAAAACAAATGAAGAACTTCTTCAAAGGAAAGAAATCCTGGCCTCTAAACAAAGAAGACGCAGAAATGCTTGGAATAGAAAACCGGCCTGACAAGGAAGAAAAAATGAAAGAAAACGGCTGGACTCCAGAAATACTAGATAAATACCGAGACAAGAGCATAATAACAGGAGAAGAACTATGGAACCACATACGAGGCAATAACGGAGACTATCTGGGCTCCTCACAAGACGGACTGAAGGCTCTCATAATGGTGCTGGCGACCTCAGAGAAAGCAGCATTGAAGAAGAATGGAGAATACATAATAGAGCCTAAAGAAATTGGAAAGAACCTGAAGAACAAAAGATCAATTAAGGAATTAACCCTACATCCAGGCGAATCAATAGATCAGTCACAGAAAGATAAGATAAGAGAGCTTTTCCGAACTCTACAGTACAACATCCATGCCAACGACATCGACGAATTAGTAAGTAAACTTGAGGAATGGGCAAGAGAAAACAACAAGAACCTGAAGAAAGTAAACAAATCGCTCAAGACAGAAATTTCCGAGGATCAAAACATTGATCATCTAATTGATTCTTTAGAACCAGCATTTAATGGAGAAAGTCTGGATAAAGAAGAGTTAGCTGATGAAAAAGTACTTGAAGAGGCAAAGAGATACAATACTGGAGAAAAACTGTTTACAGAGCCCAAGAGTTTCTGGAAACAACTATTAGAACAGAAAAAGCCTCTGAAAACATATTACCCAACAGGAAATCTAACTCAAGAGATTCAGGAAATAACCCGGTCTAACCGAGTTCCTGGCCACAAAAAAGTAGAAGAACTTATCAAAAGTTCCGAAAACTTCAGGCAAGATATGATCATCGAACTGACAGAAAACGTGTTGTTCGAAGGAAAAAGCCGAAGCACAATCCAAGAACTTATTGAAGAACTAAATGAATCTGTCTCGGATAATAAATCCGAAATAAAACAGAACATTGACAAGATAGAATCAAAAGTTCCAAACACAGAACTACAACGCTTGAGCGAGATAACTGAAAGAGAGATAACAGAGAAAGATATTTCGGATCACAGTGTTCGATCTGAATCCAGCAAATATCACAAAGCAGTAAGACTTCTAGAAGAAGATCTCTGGGAAGAACTCGAAAAGACATACCAAATACTATCTGAAGAAAATCCTGAGTCCTCCATAACCAGGGACATTCAAGAAATAGTAGAGCAAGGTCAAAGACTTCCAAAAGTAGATGAAGCTCGGAAACTTCTGGAAAATGCAGAAGAACCAGAAAAATCGGAAGAAAAGGAGGATAAGAACAAATTCTTCGAGGAAGTCTGGAACAAAGTTGAAAATCTCAAAGACGGCAGCATCATCGTAATCAAGGACTCGGTCGATACAGAATGAAGCAAGAACAAACACAGAAAGCACAACTGAATAAAGAACAGAGAGAACAAATCGAAGACGCAGTAAGAGAAATGCGTAGAAACGTAGAGAAAAACATAGAACACCGACTGAAAACAGAACAAGATCTTGAATCTGAACCAGAAGAACCAGAAGGCTCAAGGAAGAAACTTGCTAACGCAGTAGAAAGAGAGAAAGACGAAGATGAAAGCTGGGAAAAAGCCCTAGACGACTACATCAAAGGTGTAGGTTATACTATCGTCAACCGTCTAACTGCTCTCCGATCCATGGAAGTAAGAGGATTCATAGACAGAGAAGTCACACAGTTCAAAGGAGCAAAAACACCTGCTGCAGAACCAATAATTGACGAAGAATTTGAAACCGAACAAAATGCAACTCTACTGGCCTACAACAGAAAATGCAAAGAACTCTCAAAAGACATACAGATACTCTTCGACCCAGAAAGCCCATATCACGTAGTAAGGCCAAACTACGATGTCTACAAGGACCTATGTGAAATACTAGACGAAATAGATGATTCGCTCTGGCTTGCAGACGATGTACTAGGATGGGTATATGAATACTACAACGTCGATGATCTCGAGGCAGTAAGGGAAAAAGCTCGTGAAGAAGGCCTTGATGCAGAAGACACCACAATTGCTAATCAGTTCTACACGCCTCACTGGGTCGTAAGAATGCTTACAGACAACAGTCTGGGCAAACTCTACCTCGAAGAAAACAACAAACTACTATCAGCGATTGATGAACAAGAAGACCTATCAATAGAAGAAAGACAAGAAAGATCAACACATCCTTCAGAAACGCCAAGAGTTGAAGACCTATGTACATACCTAGTTCCTACAGAAGAGGAAGGAGAATCAACTAACTACGATGATCCTTCGGAAATAAGAGTGATTGACCCGGCATGTGGAAGCGGACACTTCCTACTCTATGCATTCGATGTACTGGAACGAATCTGGAGAGACGAAAGACCAGAAATACCAAACGAAGAAATACCAGCAAAAATACTAGAAAACAACATCTACGGCGTAGACCTCGACCTCAGAGCCTGCCAACTAGCATCATTCAACCTATACCTCAAAGCCAGAACAAGAGCACAAGACGAAGGAAAAGAAAACTTCCAAATGCCAGAAGTAGGTATAGTATGCTCAGACTCCTCCATCTCCAACCTCGAAGAAGCAGAAGAAGTATTCGAAGAAGTGGCAGGAGAGGAAACCGAACTAAGAAATAGACTAGAAGAAATACTAGAAGAATTTGAAGAAATAGATGGGCTTGGCAGTCTTTTAGATGTAAAAGGCCGATTATCAGAGGAATTTGTTCAAGAAGGTCTACATAGAGATCTATCACAATTCGAAGACAACGGCTACGGATCTCTCAACTCCTTCCTTGATGCACTTCACGATGAAATAGAAGAAAAGCATTCAAACGGTAAATTCCTTGCACAGGGCCTTCAAAGCTTCCTTAGAGTAGTGAAGATACTGTCTCAGAACTATGACGTTTCTCTAATGAATCCTCCATATGGCTCTAGGAGCCGTATGCCTGATCCAGTACAAGAATATGTAGAAGAAAATTATTCCTACCATAATGAATATTACATTAACTTCTTCGAAGTCTGCGATAATCTGTCTAAGACTAATGGAAGGATTGGAATGCTTGTTCCATGGTCATTTACTTTCCAAAAAGCCTTTAGGGAGTTTAGAAAAGACTTTATAGGAAAAGAAGGTAAGTTTGAGTTCTTATCTGAATTTGGATACGGTATATTAGATAACGCTACTGTGGGTACTGTGGGCACAGTTGTAAATACGGATGTTAGTAATGATGATAAAGGAACCTTCCTAAGACTTCATGATATAGATTCTGAGGATAAAGAATCCTCATTCCTCCATGCATCTTTCGTAGATGAATATGAAGGAGAGGTAAAAAGAAGATATGAAAAAGATGTAGGAGAGTTCTCCAAAGCTCCTGGAGCACCAATTTCTTATTGGATACCTACTAAAATCAGGGAACTTTACGACAGTGAGATGGTTCTTGATGCTGAAAATGCTGATTTAGGTGATAGAAAGAGTTTAGGTGATGTAAAGCAGGGTATTGCAACCGGTAATGATGATAGGTTCTATCATTTCTTTTGGGAAGTAGAAGGTAGGAAGGATTACACACCTATCGCTAAAGGCGGTTCAGACTCTTGGCTTCTACCTAGAATCACTAGAGAGGTCCTATGGGGTAATTCAGGTAACGAAGTCAAAAGATTCGAAGGTTCAAACCCCAGTAATGAACAATATTATTTCCAAAGTGGGATAACATTCAATAGTCGAAAATGGGACGGTAGAGTTTTCGGCTACCTTAACTCTAATTCAATTTTCTCACATGCCGGTAATGCTTTCTTCCAGGATGAGCTATCAGATTGGAGCGTAATTGCATATCTGAACAGCAGATTAATTACATATCTTAAGCTGGGTCTGGTTCCTGAGAGACACTGGGAGGTTAGTACAGTTTCTCGTTTCCCGGTGCTGGATGTATTGGAAGAGAATGAAGAGGAATTTGAAGAGATGGCTAAGGAAGTTACTGGAGATATATTGACTAAAAGGACAACAGACTTTATTTCACCGTATTTCCAAGGATGTGCATTAGCAAGGTCTGCAGGTCACACTGAGAATAATTTAGAGTATGATCATGCTCATAAATCTCTTCTAAATGATCTTGAAGTACGTAAATTTCCAAAGGTAGAGGAGTCAGAGTCTATTCAAGAAATATTTGATGAGATAGAGTTATTCTTTGAGGAAATTGATGAAGAAATGGATGAGAAGGCAGAGAAGATAGATTCTAAACTTTTCCAGTACGCAGGAATTGAAGACAAAAGAGAAGAGGTAATGCGCGAGTTAAACCTTAGAACAACAGAAGATATAGAGGATGACGGTTCTGAGGCGAAGGGACTTTACGAGAGAGATATTCAAGAGGCAGTTATTAGACTACTCACTCAGTTCTCAATCAAAATAGCTCAGGAAAATGGTGTTGTTCCTATTACCAAAGAATCGGATGACGAAGATTCTGATTTGATGGACCATGTAGTAGAGAAATTTGAGGATGTTTGGAGAGAGTATGCTGATGAGAGATTGGCTGAGGCCGATCAAATTCTTGGTGATGAAAGGTCGGGTGAGGAAGCTTATCCAAATATCCGTAAATGGTTGGAGAATGATCTATTCGAGTTCCATCTGAAAGAGTTTGAGAACACTCCTATCTTGTGGAAGATTACCACGGCTAGAATGGTTCAGGAACCTAAGAGCGAAGGTTTTGCTTGTATAGTTGATTATCATCAGCTTGACTCCGGGATATTTGATAAGCTGAAGAATTTGATGGAGCCTAGAAAATCCGCTCTTAGAGAAAACAGAAAAGATGCTGACCGGCGTAGAAGCGATGGAAGCCTATCTGCAGAGGAGCAGTCGAAGGCTGTTGAAGAATATGAGAGGTGTGACGATGCTCTTAGACAGATTGATGAGTTTGAAAGTACTATCCGTGAACTTGGGGAGAATAATCCTCGAGATTGGAGTAAGGAGGACCAAGAACTGGCAGAAAATCTAGCGCCGAAGGTTAGAGAGTTCAGGACTCGAACGAAGAAGAGATTGAAAACATTAGATCAACTGAGAGAAGAGGTTGACGAGGACTGGCTAGAAGATATGTTTAGTCCAACGTTCTTTGATAGAGTTGACGAGAACCGTGAGGAATGGATTGATGCTCTTCAGGACTTGGAAAAGGCCTGTAAGGAGTACGGTAAGGACTCCAACGAGCCTGTTGAAGCCCATCTCTATGACTTGTTTGTTTACTTCCAGGATATTGTTGGTTCTACTCATTACGGCAGTAATGACATCACATTCATGAATTACTACTTCAGTAAGGGCGATAAATTCCTTGATGACGGCGAACCTAGAGAAGGCCTGACAGGTAAGGAGAAATTAATGGCTGAGTTGGCAAGTGAGACTGATGAAGATATGGAATTAGCAGATGAACTCAAAGACGCGTGCTCAGATATTGAAAGTCGAATAAGTTCCGAGTGGAAAGACCGGGCTATTCAGGAAGTTACAGTTGAAGGTTACATCCCCGTAAAGAAACATGGTGTTGCAATCAATATCGAGCCTTTGGCCGACAAAAGCATTGTACCCCAAATCGTGGAGGATAAGGTGATTTAGAATGAAACAGAGTAAACTTGGAGATACAGCTGAGAAAAATTTACAGGAGAAAGCAGAGGAACTAATCGCGGACAAAATCGATTTGACTCAGCCCTCTCCCACCCTCATTTGGTGGGATAGGAAAGGATTTCTTGAGCCTGTAGTCGAGGAAGCTGCTGAAAATATGGATATAGACTTTGTTCAAGCAGAAAAAAGTCCTCTGGAACTACGGAAGAATGGTTTTAGCGGCAAGCCCGAAGTCTGGTATGTTCCACAGGCTAAAGAAGGGCGAGAATGGTTTGAAGATGTAAACAGTATAGGCGGAGAGATGGAATATGCTGTTCATGAGCTTGCAGCTGAGCTGTATGATGATTTGATTGCGGTGGAACTATGTGAGCCAGGTAATTTCAATAGACTTGATGAGATCGGAGAATTACTTGTGACTGAATTAACAGGAAGTAGCTTACCTACATCAGATAGGCTATTCTCAAAAGTTTATGCTCAAGAAGGAGACCCCATAGAGTATATACTGAAAGTCGGATGGGAAGGTGTCGAAGACGATGAAAGAAAACAGAAGATAGTTGAGGCACTAAGCGGAGATATAGGAACGGTTTCAAGTTCAGACGATCCTCAGTCAGCACTAGAGAAGACCAGAAAGTGGTTTGTAGCTAAATGGCTTGTAGAATCTGGACTGGATAAAAAAGAGCTGCCTGAAGATTACCGGAAGGTAGATCAGCTGAAGGTTAAGAACAAATTAAAGTTATTGCTTGAAACAAATCCAGAGTTAGACAGTTATGTACAAGATTTCTGGCCTGAATTAATGGATAATATTAACGTTTGGGATCTCGTAGAATGTCCTGTAGAAGGTAGCTTGGAGAAAAAGCTATGGAGAAGTTGGAAAGACCTAATTAGTGAGGAAGAATTCGAAGAAGCGCAGAAAAGAGCATCTGATCGATATAAGTATCTGAAGAACTATTATGGAAAAACTTCTGATCTAGTCCTGGTATGGGAAATATCAGAGAGCATAGCGTGCTTAGCAGATCATATTGAATCATGGGAAGATGTTTCCGGAGAAGATATCTTTGAAAAGTATTCTGAGGATGATGGATTGTGGAGAATCGATAGAGCGGCTAGAAAGCTTCAGAGCCTTAATAATCCTTCTCTAAGGATCGATCACCCTGCAGAGAACATCCTTCCAGAGATCAGACAGAAATGGATGGCTCAGTACTATAACGATTATCTGAGCGATCTTGCAGATTATACGGAGAAAGATCTCAGTAATGGCTCCTTATTCGGAGACCATCAACACGCTTTCCAGTTTTGGGAAGACAAAGAAGAGGAACTTCAGAGAGAAGGCAGTAAGGCAATTTTCTATATTGATGCTCTAAGATTTGATCTCGCAAAGGAGCTGGCAGAAAGACTTAATGAGTTAGAGGAGTTCGAAGTTGAAGAGGAATCAAGAATAGGTTGCCTTCCTTCAGCAACCAAGTTTGGGATGAACACTTTAATTCCCGGGTCTAGCAGAAGCTTTTCTCTAAAGCTAGAAGATAAACTTACGCCCTACAAGAATAGAACTAAGATACACTCTACCAAAAGAAAAGAAGAGTTGAGACAGAATGGATGGCATGAAGCTACAAGTTACAATGGAGATTGGAATCATCCAAAGACATTCATATTTGACCAGGAGCTGGATGAATACGGCGAGGAATCCTTAGACGATATAGAAAATAAGATTGACCGCAGATTAGAAACAATTAAGGAACAAATTAAGCAGAAGTTAGAGACTGGGGGTTATGACAAGGCGTTCATAGTCACAGATCACGGATTTATGTTGATGCCAGAAGATTACAAGGCTGAGAAAATATCTCCTTCAGATAACGCAGTCGATGTAAATCGAAGATGGTGCGCAGGGAATGATCTTGAGCCCAAGAACGGCGTAGAACTTGATAAAGACGACTTAAATTATCTTCAAAGCCCAATCACGCTCTTAGTTAATCCTCATCAGAGATACCGGAATCAGGGAGTATCGGATAAAAGATACTTCCATGGTGGAGGAATGCCTCAGGAATTCATCCTAAATTTCATCAAACTCGAAGAAAAATAGGTCGAAAATTGAGATAATGAAAACACTGGATTCTGGAGACAAAATTCTTATTGACGGAGAAGAGGCAGAAGTAATCAGAACCTATACCATTGGAGACATTGACTACGTCAGAGCAGTTGTAAACGGAGAGACTAGAAGTGTATGTGCAGACGATGTTGCAATTTCTAAGAAAAATGTTGAAGCCAACTTTGAAGATTTAGAACATGCTAATTTAGACCCTCTATCTGGCCATTTTTCAGCAAGAAAATTCGATCTACGAACAGATGCCTTACAACTTAGACTTGCTCATGAGCAGAATCAGCTATTGAGCATATCAAATTCTACGGTTAGGCTTGAACCTTACCAACTTGATTGTGTGAACCAGGTAATGGGAGGACTACGTCAGCGAGCTCTTATTGCGGATGATGTCGGTCTAGGGAAGACCATAGAAGCAGGTCTAATATTTAAGGAGCTTATGGCCCGTAATCGATCTAGCAAGGTAATTTTTGTAGTTCCTGCTCATTTACAGAAAAAATGGAAGCGCGATATGGAACGCTTCTTTGATATCGATCTTACTATTGCAGACCGGACTTGGGTTGAATCCGAGAAACGGAGATTAGGCAACGAATCTAACATCTGGGATCAAGAAGGGCAGAACCTGTTAACTAGCATGGCTTTCTTGAGACAAGATGAGTTTCTCGAAGACATCGAGGATGCGTTCTGGGACTTAGCTATAATCGATGAAGCGCATAAAGCAAGTAAGAAAGGTGATTCTGCAAGCGATACTGCAAAAACTGTAGAAACAGTTTCACACAGATCCGATTCCCTTCTTCTGCTTTCTGCCACACCTCACGATGGGAAGAAAAAACCATTTAGATCACTAATAAGCTACATTGATCCTTTCTTATTGCCTCCTGATGAGGACTTAACGAAATCCGATGTTAAAGACATAATGGTTCGAAGAGGTAAGGACACTATTTACGACGACAATGGGGAAAGAATTTTCCCAGACAGAGAGGTTAGGACTGTTCCTGTTGAGATAACTGAAAGTGAAAAAGAATTTTATGATAATGTAACAGAGTACGTCAAAACAGTGTTTAACCGTTCGGATAAGTTGAACAAGCCCGCAGTAGGTTTTGCAATGGCTCTGATGCAAAAAAGGTTAGTCAGCAGTGTAAGAGCCATTAAACTTACCTTGAGAAGGAGATTAGAAGACCTGCTCAACTATGATGAATCTGAAATCTCAAAATCTACCAAATCATACCTAAACGGAGCGGATTTGGAAGATGAAAACAAAGAGGAAGCAGAAAAGGAGCTTGAAAAGATCACTGCAGCCAAGAATGATGAACAGCTAGAACAGGAAATTGAAAGATTGAAAGTGTTGGTTGAGGAAGCAGAAAATCTTCCTTTAGACTCAAAGGCCGGGCAAGTATCTGAATTTGTTCAAAGATTGCTAAAAGAAGATCCTGAAGAGAAAATAATCATATTCACTGAATACAAGGACACTCTAGACCACATAGTGGAAGATGTTCTAGGATCAGATTGGGAAGACGATATTCTAACCATACATGGAGGAGTTGGCCAAGAAGAAAGAGAACACATAGAAAATGAGTTCAATTTCGGAGACTCACGCATTCTAGTTGCAACTGATGCCGCCAGTGAAGGGATCGATCTTCAGCATAGCTGCAGCACAATGGTGAACTATGAGCTGCCATGGAATCCTAATAGATTAGAGCAAAGAATAGGTAGAATCCATAGATATGGCCAGGATGATGAGGTCAAAGTTTGGAATTTCCAATTGGAAGGTACAAGGGAAAGCGAGATTTTTGAAATGCTCGAAGAGAAAATAGAGAACATCAGATCAGGCGTGGGCAGCACAGCAGATATGATTGGCATACTGGAGGACCTAGATATAGAGCAGTTGATTATGAAATCTATAGAGAGCGAAGATCCTCCTGAAGCAACTAAAGAGGAACTTGAAGAACTGATAGAGGAAAGACAAAAAACATTGAAAGATTGGTATGAAAGAACTCCTCTTGATTCAACTACTTTTGACCATGAAGATAGGAAGAAAATACAGGAAGTAGTTGAGGACTCTGAGGAGGCTTATGGTACTGAAGAAGAGATTAGAGATTTTTTCCAGTCTGTACTAGATATTTGTGGCGGGAAAGTTGTGCAAATTGACAGTAAAATATACAAAATCGAAGATACAGGAAATCTCGAGATAGATGATAAGGTAGGAGAGAAAATCACTTTTAATCGAGACAAAGCTATTAACCAGAAAAATGTTGAACTGATCTCTCCTGATTCTGAAATAACTCAAACTTTGACAGAGCGTGTCCTGAACTCAGAGTTCAGAGGTAATATAGGTCTAAAGGTTCTAAGCTCAATAAATAATGATGGCATCGTATTCAATTACGTCACAAGGTTCGAAGACGGTTCTGGAGACATAATAGAAGAAAAAGTGGTCCCTCTATACGTAAATAGCAGCTCATTAGATGTCCAATCTGAATTAGGAAATAAAATAAACAATTCTGACACTTTAACCACAGTGCCTGAAAGAGCTCAGATTTTCAGCCTAATAGATAACAAAGATCTAATGGAAGAAAAAGCAGAGGAGTACATAAGTGGTGTTGTAAAGAATAAGAAGAGCGAACTAAAGAAGAAGCGAAAAGAAGAAATAGAAGAAAAACGAGACCAGCTGGACAATTATGAAGAAAAGGAGCTACAGCGGATACAAGAGTACATAGACTCCTATGAGAAGAGAGACGGGGAAGATATGGACATAGCGATTAGAGGTCAGAAAGCCCGTAAAGAGAAGATAAAACAGAGGCTGGATGAAAGAAGAGAAGAACTCAATAAAAAAGAACAAATAATCTCAATTGCTCCAAAGATTGAAAATCTTTGCTTGGTTATCTCAGATTAATCTTCGATAAGTTCTAAGTTCATGGCATCTGAGCCTTTGTCCATTTCACTTTTCTGAAATTTTACTTTGCTGCCTACCTCTAGATCGGTTTCTTCGATGTCTTTTTGGAAAAAATATTGTTCTCCGTCTTCGTCTTCGATGAAACCACACTTGCCGTCTTTATCGTAGGATGTTATTTTGCCTTTCATTGTTTTTTCACCTCATTTGTTGCTGTTCTCATTAATATAGGGGATTTTGCTGTCAAACATGTTGTTAATTGTTCCGAACAAGGGTTTTCCGAGCATTATGGAGATGTAATAAATTGCCCATACGATTAAAGTCAGTATTATGGCGAGCTCATAATATTTCATCAGGGCTAGTGTTTTTAGCCCGCCATAGATTGCCATTATAGTGAATGGCAGTCCTAATACTCTGGGCCACCATACTTCCACACTTGTATGCTTGATATATGTTCCTGGGTTTTCTCCGTTCCCTAAAACATCCCATTCCTTTTCGTGTGGTGCATAGGGCAGATCAGAAGCTATTTCTTTGAGTACTTGATATTTGCCACTGTTTAACTGCTTGTAGGATAGTATATGGAAGTACCAGATTACACACATGGGGAAGCCGATTAGACCAGCAAACATTATGCCAACTGGGTTTACGAACCCTAGTTTTGTCCCTGCTCCGATAGCTGCGAGCAAACCTAGTAAAAGTCGTATGTAGAATCTATTATTTTTCAATCGTCTATTGCTTACGTTTAGAGTTGTTTGAGCGTAGAATTTCCATTGTTCTAAAACAGTATCTGGATCTGCTTTTTGATTCTTGCTGCTCATTTGCTTACCTCCCTTATAGCTTCAACCACAGAGTCTTTGTTCCATCCCACGACTTTGTCTGCTTCTTCTCGGACTTTTTTAGGCAATTTCTTGTTACCTCGTGGTTTAACAGCTACTATTGGTGTGTCGGTGCTTTTAGCCATGTTCATTTCTGCTCTTATCCAGTTACTGTGAGAAACGTACATTCCTGCAGTAACAACCATGGCTGAAGAGTTTTTGATTCTTGTTTTCATATCTGACCATAGCTGTTGTGGGTTATCAGGATCTAATGATTCATCTTCTGGTACGCTGTAATCGCTGTAGTTGAAGTGTCCTCTATCCTCGAGTAAATCTGATAATCTGTCGTAGTGCTCGCCATGATCCCATGAATGGCTTATGAATACATTGTATTCTTTTCTCCGGGAGCTTTTTCCCGAGGTTATCTCATCTAGTTTTTGCTCAGTGTTTGCCGAACTTGGCTTTCGTGAGCTGTGGTTTGTTGATACACCTGTTGAGTTTCTGCCGCCACCCACTATGCACTGGCCTCCTCATACTCGAAAAGTGATTTTTGGGTTTGGTCTCTCAAGGCTTCTTGAATGTTAGAAGCTAGATTTCCATAGTTTTCTATTATTTGTTGCTCTGAGTTTTTGTTGGGGTCTGCTACCTTCAACCATTTCTGACCTGATACTGCGATGACGTTTGAAGCGTATTTCTTAACATACCTTGGTGCTTGTAGACCCATCACAATTATTTTCTTGTCTGAAAATTCGTTTGCAATCTGATTTATTTTCTGGATGACTTTGTAATGTCTCTCTCCTACGCTCAAGTACTGAGTTACGTAAAATACTGCATAACCGTAGTTGTAGTGATCATAAACTTGTTTTGCAAAGTTTCTTTCTTCTTTTGTCTCTCCTTTTATCAGAGGTATGACTTGTACGTTTCTGAGGTTTTGTTCCATGAAAATCAGCCCTTGGAGATATAAGCGTAGATTGTACATTCTTTCCGATTTGGAGTGTTCCTGGTATGTTGGACAATCTACGGCGATATGATAGTCTGGGTTGAACTTCTCAACTATGTTTAGCTCCTCTATCCAGCTGAGATCCTCAAGTTTCTCGTCCATGATCGTGGTTGTGGTTATAACTGTTCTTTCCTCGCCTGCATAGGTATTAGCATCTATACCTTTGTTTGCAAGAGCTCTTGCATGATCTATTTTGATTATTACTGTATCGACAGATTTTACGATTTGCAGAAACTGTTCGTGCTTTGATTGGTTTTCTAGCTGCGGAATGTACTCATTTTTCTCCATTTAAACACCCTCCCCAGAATGTTACATAGTATTACGATTTTAATCATAGTACTTTTCTATATATCATAATACTATAGTTAGATTTAAATACTCTTCCGTGTTACCAACAGTTTTTAACAATTGCACATAATTCTGAGATATGGGCAAAGTACTCATTGCAACAGTATGGAAACATGAACCCATCATGAAGAACATAGTTCAGTATGACATAGAGAAACTAATTCTAGTGCACGAAGAAGAACAGCTGGCCAAGGAAGAACATTGGAAACAGAAAGAAGAAGCCATCAAAACAATAGAAGACTCTCTTGGCGATGTAATAGACTTGGAAAGAGTTGAAACAGGACTAAACGAACTATATAGAGTTGCAGAAGATGTCTATGAAAAAATTGCAGAAGAAGAAAGGCAAATAATAGTAAACATTACAGGAGGACGAAAGATGCAGGCCATAGGAACACTTTTAGCAGCTTCAAAGACTGAAAACGTTGAAGAAGCGCTCTACTGGTCTGAAGAAGATAGCAAAGGCGAAGATAAGAAACATGTCCCACGTTTCAACCTTATAATATCAGATAAAGAAAAACAAGTGCTAAAAAGTGCAGAAGACATGGGCAAGTCGACAGAGATAGTAAAATCTCTTGAGATGTCTCAGTCGATGGTTTACTCTCATTTAAAGGATCTAAGACGAAAAGGATTCTTGAAAAAGGAAGACAATCTCTGGACACTAACAGATCTCGGTCGTTTTATGGCCGATTAACCGAGAAGCTGTCATCAGTATAGAAAATTTTCTTTGAAACTTCTAGATCAAATATCCTTGATATTCCTTTCTTATATACTCCGAGCTGTTTCTGGTACTCACTCTCATTAACTTTGGTTAGATCTGTCTTCCAATCGATGATCTCTACTTTGTCATCGTTTAGGTGTAGTAGATCTATTACTCCGTGATAGACTATTTTTCTACCGTTTTCTTCCACCGGTACTTTAACCGGTATTTCAGTCTTTAACTCGCCTTCAAGAGAATCTATAAACTGTTTAACATTTTCTTCATCTTCATTTTCTGGCTCGACATCCCCGTCGTTAGCGTATTTTTCTGCGAATTCGTGGACTTTGGTTCCGAACTCTGCGCCGCGGCCTTCAGTATCTTCTTCTAACTCCATGATTGCGTGTACTGATCTCTTGACCGGTGCCTTCTCATTGGATTCTTCTACTTCTAGTTCGTTCAAGTTTTCTTCTTGTGAAACTCCGTGTTCTAGTTCTGGCGCTACTTGTTCTGTTTCGAGTTCAAGGTTTTCGAAGAATGGGCTTTCGTTGTCTGTTTCTGCTGTGAAAAAGAGGTGTTGTTCTGCCCTTGTCATTGCTACATACATTAAACGGCGTTCTTCATCGTAGTCTCCTGAGAGTACTTTTGAGGATAGGTGTGCTTTCCAGTTGTCGAAGCAGTATTTTTCATCTGAGTTGTAGAGTTTTTTCTGTCTCAAACCTGTTACATCGCTGTAGGTTATTCGAGAAGAGCTTCCTTGGTTCGATGGGAAATGTCTTTTGTTGATGTCTGCTACAAAAACGATAGGATATTCTAGGCCTTTTGCTGAGTGGATAGTTTGTACGGTTACCGAGTTTTGTTTTGTGGAGTTGTCTACTTCGTATGTTGCTCCGTCTTCTATACTCTCTTCGATAAATCGGATGAGTTCTCCGGTGTTTTTGTAGCTGGAGTCGAAGGTTTTTTGGATTACTTCTGTTACTTTGTCGGAGAAGCCGTTGTTGATTCCGTATCTTTCGAATATTTTTTGTGCGATGGCTGAGACATATTTTTCGTCTTCGAGTTCTCTGAGGAACTCTAACATGTTTTCTGGATAACCTGTTTCAGAGTATTTTTTGTTGTCGGTGATCTGTTTGATTTCATCGAAGTTGTAGCCTGCTTTTTCAAGAATTACGGCCCAGCCTTTCTTTGATTCTTTGTAGTTGAGAATTCGAAGCCATGCCAGCAACAGTATGGCAGGTTTGGTTGTGAAAAGTTCTACTCCTCCATCGTATGCAACTGGTATGTTGTGTTCTCTGGCTTTTTCATGGAGTTCTAGGCCGAAGTTACGGTTTCTGGTTAATACTGCTATGTCTTTGTAACTCGTTGTTTCGCCATCAACTGCATAGTCTGGGTTTTCAACTACGTTCTGTATATTGTGTAGTACTGCTTTAACTTCATCTTCGCTTGTTAATGCCTTGATCTTCGATTGTTCGGAAGTGTTTGCCTCTAGAGAGGTTATGTCTTCTTTGATGCCGTCTTCATCTAGTGTTTCATCTTCTTTTCCTGGAAGAATTAGACTGTTTTCGGAAAAATCTAGTATGTCTTGTGTTGATCTGTAGTTCTGTTTCAAGTTTATTGGTTCTACGTTTCCAACCGAATAACTGATTCTTTCCTTATCATCATTCAACTCTTCTTTGTACCTTTCCAGTCTTTTACTGAATTTTCTGATGTTGTCGACATCGGCGTATTGGAAGCTGTAAATGCTTTGTTTCCAGTCTCCTACGGCACAGATGTTTCCTTTAGAAAGCAGCATTGCGATCTTGAGCTGGATCTCGTTTGTGTCCTGGAACTCATCGATCATCGTGTAATCGAACTTCATCTCCTCTCGTATAGAATCATCTTCGTTCAAAAGTACGAATGCGAAGACTAGTAGGAAGTTGAAGTTGAGGTAGTTTCTTGACAGACAGTACTGGATATACTCGAAGTAGATATCGTGGACAAACTGTTTGAGATTTTCTCTGTCTTCTTCAAAGGCTTTTCTGGCGTATTCTTCATTGATTTGTTTGTCAACGTAGGGTTGGCCTCTGACGTCTTCCTCGCTAGGAGCATCTTTCTCTAAGCATTTGTTGAATACGCTGGCTGTTCTTCCTCTGAGTTCTGACTGTCCGTTTCCGTTCGGAGTGTTTTTCTCTTTTACGAGTTCCCAGTATTCTTCGAAGTCTCCATCCAGGTATTCTTCCGTATTTCTATACCATCCCTCTTCCTCGGGCACAATGCCTTTGGCAGCTAACGCCTTGATAAGTCCCAGAAGCTGTGGTATCTCGAATCCTTGTTCGTTTATTATTTTTTTACAGAGGCTGTGGAATGTTGATATTGGTGCTTCTCGAAGCGCTTTCATGCTGTAATCGCAGTTGTTGATGATCCTTTCTTTCATCTCTTCGGCTGCGTTATTCGTAAATGTAAGAAGTAGAAGATCTTCTGGCCCTACACTTTTTTCTTTGAGTATTTTTGCGTATCTTCTTGTTACTGTGAATGTTTTTCCTGTTCCTGCTCCTGCATCGACTTTGTAGATTCCTTCATGGCTGTCAATCAATTTTTGTTGTTCGTTGTTAGGAGAAAACTCTGTCATCGAGGTATCATGTCTCTGTTTTCTAGGTCTTCTGTATCGATTTCGACTTCTAGTTCGGGGTTTTGTAGTGGGAAACCGTCTTGTTTGAACTGATTCAAGTGAATAATCTGTTTTTGCATGAACTCTTCGAAGCTATCCAGATCTTCTTTGAAGTAGTTCTCCTTGCGGCAATCTACTAGTTTCTTTAACGCCGCTTTACAGCCCTTCTCTACATAGGCGTAGTCTCCGACTTTTTCCTTACAGTAGCTGATGAACTCGTCTGCAAGCTGTGATTCCTGCATCTTGTCTTTGTCATACTGTTCTGCGATTTCACGACCGGCGAAGAACTCTCTGTAATGTTCGTAGCCCATTCTTACTTCGAGTGTTTTTCTTCTGTCGTTGCTTTCTGCGACTTTTTCCGTGCTATGGTTTTTCTGCATGATGTACTCGAACATCTCCTCGGTCTTGGCATGTTCGTCGAAGGTATGTGGGTAGTAGGTAATGGTTACTATATTGTCTTCGAGTTCTGCTTGTCCCATCATTTCATCGTCGATGTTGTCGAGGAAGTGGAAGAAGGTGAACTGTAGTTTATCTTCTGAGTTTGCTGTCCTTAGTTGTGCCAGGTACAAAATTGCCTGGAAGTTTGTTGAATCTTCCAGTAGTTCAAGGTTTGAGTTGCGTATTATTTTTGATGCTGTTTTTCGTTTCCCGCTTTTGTAGTCTGCTATCTGGTTTCTTGAGATTATCAGGTCTGCTATGCCTTTGACTCCTAGATCCGGGTTTTGGAACCATGATTCAGTTATCTTTTTCTCCAGGTCTTTGTTGAAGTGGTCTGCGAAGAAGTTGTCTTTTTCTTTTTGTTCGTATCCTTTTAGTTCGCCAGGTGCTTCGAATTCCTGTGTTTCTACAAAGTTGATTATGTTTTTGATTCCTACTTTGAACTCTGTCTGTAAGAGGTCTAGTTGTAGGTCATCGACGATTGATTTCATTTCTTCGACCATGAGTTCTACGAATTTTTCTCTGCCGTGTTCTTTCACAAAATCGGTATGATTGATGTAGAATTCGGCGAAATCATGGAACATTGTTCCTTTTCTGAAGTAGTCTTGATCTGGTGAGTCAGTAACTTTGTCAAATAGGTAGTCTTTCGGGGACTGGACAAAGCTGTTTAATGAAGACTGGCTGAGAAGATCAACCTTTTCGACCTCTATACTATACTCTTGTTTCTCAAAGCCTTCTGAGACTTGCCCGAGACTTGTCTGATAGCGAGTATGTTCAAGGTCTCTGAATGATTCAAACTCTTCATCGGTTAGCTCGTTAAAATATAGACATGGAGTAACATCCTCGTTCATTAACCGGTCTTGTACAAGGAAGTGTTGTTGTCCTCCGTTTTGTATCAAAGTTTTGAATTCCTTCAGGTTGGTCTCTTCTCTACTGTCTTTGTCTACCCATGGTTTGTCAGATGTTGTTGAGGTCCAGCTTGAATCCATTCCCAGGTAGAATACAATCGGGCGATCAACGTATGCCGAAGACTTAGCCCCTGCCAGGAGAAGTCCGTGGCCGTTGGAATCCGTGCTTATGTCGTATGTATCAAGGTAGTATTCGAGTCGGTTTACGACATCTTCTGATATAGTTTCGGCGAGTATTCCTAGTTCTTCAAGATCTTTTCCTATATTGGAATCGGTCCTGCGCTCAAACTCTTCTATTATTTTCTTTAATTTCGAGCCTTCAATACTATCGAGTAGAGCTTTGAAATCATCCAAGGATTCATCTTCAACATCTTGAAGATAGCCATTATCTAATTCTATAGACACAGTTTTTCCAAGTCTTTTCAAAACAGGTTGACAGTCTTTTACCAACAGTCTTTCCTGGGATAAACCGAGACGGAGCAGTCGGATAAAAGTACGTAGATCTTCATCTTCAGACAAACCTTCTTGGACCATCATCGGAATTCCTTTAGACTGTAGCGCTGATTCAATCAGTGTGGCATACTGGCCATCTCGGTCGTTGACAATTGCAACATCTTGTGCATTATCCTTTGTTATGTTTTGTTGAACTGCCCGGATTATCTCAGTGATCGAGTTGTAAACCTTGAACTCCGGTAAGTCTTTTTTCTGCTCTGTGAAAACACTGAACTCATCGAATACTTCAGGTAAAACTTGTTTGTCGATCTCGTTGAAATGGTGGAAATTAACAACTGCCACGTCTTTTTCTTCATCAACTTTGAACTTCTGCATCTTCTTGTAGATATTATCAGTATTTTCTATAGTTGTCAAGACTTTTCGGACTGGTTCATTATCAAAGCGATTGTAATCAAGTATTGAGTCCGGAGCACCCTGCTCTCTCCAACAGTCCAGAATATTTTCTAATATGTAAGATGCTTGTTTCCAGGACAACTCTGTGTTTTCAATTACTTTGTGGAATAAACCTCTTTCCTGCAGTAGCTCCTGGTTCTGGTAATTGCTGAGAACGTAAATCATAGGTGTTGTAGCAAAGTGGCCAAGTATTGGTTCCTCTAGTCTTGTATTCAATGCGTCTTTTAGAGAAGCTTCAGCTGTGAAAACCAAATCATAGTCTTTGACTTTCTCATATATTTGGTCTACAGATAACGTTTTTTGTACATGAAGTCTGTTATCTTTCTTTTCCTTGGTCTCTGAACCTGGGCTTGTATCAGCAACTATTTTCTGTCCCACATCAAATATATTAGACCAATATTATTTATGGTTCTTTCCCACTCCTAGAAAGTTAATATTCAAAATTAAGTAATATCAACGCCGAGATAACTACATATCCATATGTCAATTAAGTTTTGCGTACTCTGGATAAAATGTGTTTCTGTGTCTTTGAGAAGTCTTAGATAAGACTCTTTTTTGCTTAAATAGTTAAGCCAGATTTAATCTTTTAACCCGTTAAATCTATTTTCCTCTAGTCGTCTATCAAATTTTAACTTTCGGTAATTCAAGATGTATCCGTTAGGTTCAACAATATTCAAAACAAATTGTTAGTATGTCTGAAGATTCCGATAGTTCTGAGGATACTTGGTGTAAAGGTACTAAATCAAAATCTGAAATCTTAAGTCACTTCCAAAAGGCGAAGAATCCTCCTGAAAAGTGGCAGGAAGAAAACCGGAAACTATTGAAACAAGACGAAGACTAGAACAACATAAAACTAAGTTCATTTAGATTATGTCTGATCTTGTTATTAGTCCCTTATACTCTCCGTTTTCTTTAACCAGGGCTGCTGAATCTTCCTTCACAATCTGTCTGATTGATTCTACAGGTGTTTCAGGACCGATCTCGGAGTATGCTGGACCTGTGTAGTTCTTTATTTTCTCATCAGGGTCTCTAACGCCTATGAGCAGTTTGCTGTCGATTCTTCCTGTATGTTCGCCATTTTCTTTAACAGGTAGTTGTGAGTAATCGTTTTCTCTCATTATTTTCTTGATTTCAACAACTGTGTTTTCTGGTAGGGCCCAGGCTATATTTTCGATCATTACTTCTTTTGCGGTTTTGTGATCTTTTTCTAGTTCCTTGAGTGTCTTCCATAGCTGGTATGCGTTTTCATGGCTGTAGCTGGTCTGGTTGTTTTCGATCCTACTGATTTGAGTGATACTTAGGGATGATATATCAGATATTTTTTGCTGAGTCTTTCCAATTTTCATCCTCTTCTTTTTGAGAGCGTCCGATAGGTCTTCAGGCCGAATCATCTTATATTTTCATCTTACGCAAATTATTTCATTAATCTTTACATAATTCGCAACTAAATTAATTATTACAATGACCGACTTCACGACACCCGATAAGCCGTATACAGAAGTAAAATCTGAACACATCAAGGAGAAAATCCGAAACTCAGACTTCGATAGCATTGAAGAAAGAAAAGAAGTCAACAAACTCATCTTCCTGGAGAGAAAAATCACAGGAGAAATAAACCTTGGATATCCTAGCGGAATGCTCTATACCGAA
>Ga0136591_1000207_pt1 | contig 26950 bp, 41 predicted proteins | sample AntRauMFilla3767_FD_104929 | JGI IMG/M metagenome (GOLD analysis project Ga0136591, IMG submission 104929) | Saline lake microbial communities from Rauer Islands, Antarctica - Metagenome Filla 3 #767 | ecosystem: Environmental > Aquatic > Non-marine Saline and Alkaline > Saline | place...
CAAAGTTACGCTTGGCAAGTCTTTGTATAAAGTAATTTTTTTAGCTAAAATCGGATAAGCTTTATTATTAATTCCGAAAGGGATGGGTCTAAAAATAATATTAGGAAATCCTTTATCGTCTGTCTCAGTAAAAAGTTCATGTAATTCTGGGACGCTTATATTTTTTAAATTTTCCCAAGCATTGCCAGTTAAAAAGTCAAGAGGGTTTGAAACTGATATTCCCGAAGGAGTAATGGCAAAGTTCTTTTTAATTACTTTACCTAAAAATGCATCTCCAAAGTTTAAATTGGTAAATCTTAAATTATTTGTAGACTCTTCTCCAGTGCTCGGAGTACCTATTAATTTTAATAGCTTTCTCGGCAAAAGCCACTGTAATGCTAAAGATTCTAAAACAGAACCCTTAGCTGTTAGCCTAGCGCCCTTTACGCTTTCAGGAAAATAAAATAAATCGTGAACGGTACTAAGAACAACGTCAACTGTAGTCTGTCCTAGAACATCAAGATTTGCTTTACCTACTGAGTCTAGAAGAGCTTTTTCAGTAAGAAATAAATTATGCCAAATGTTAGTATCTTCGTAAATAACTCCAAAGTCTCTTCCCGAAACTTCGTAGGTTACGTCAAATGCCCCATTTTCATTTAGGCTAGAGTTAACAGCTACTCTATCAACATAACCGATGCATCTAATTTTAGAAGATGGGTTATTTTGAAACTTATCTACTTCAATAAAATTTGGAACAGTAAGGTCCCCAACTTGAGTCATGTAAATTACTAACCAAGAGCCTCTTTTTATAATATCCTTCCAGTCTCCAGAACCTACTCCTCCAGTAGAGTTAGCTAAACTAAAAGAAAAAGTTCCAGAAGGATTAGTCATGTTTTTCGAGAAGTTAATTGAAGTTACGAACGCACTTATATCGAAACCTGTAGAGCCAGATAAGTCAGAGTTTGTAAGCTCTTTACTTAAGTCTTCTAGTTCCCAACTAAAACAAATAACTTTTGCTTGAGGTACGTAGTTTATTACGTCATTAGATAGTTTTTGTTTTTTTGTTGACATATCAATACCTTACAGTTTGTTAGATGGAGGATTTACTACGATAGGTTTTGGCAAGTTTTTAAGCAATATATTATGTTTTTCTTTAAGATTTAATTTTTGAGTATAAGGGTCTTGCTTAATTGTAACCGCATCTTGAATAGCTTTAACAAGGCTTCCCATCATTGAAGTTGTTCCTCCAACTAAATTACCAGCTCCTTTAATAGCTAAGTTGTCTGCTTCTTGCAGTGCTAAAGCTGCCGGAACCATTGTTTCTCCGCTTATAATTTTTAATGAATTAGACATACTATCTAAAACATTAGTCTGTCCTGATAGAGAATTGTTTATAGCAGTTAATCCTTTTAATTCTGGAGTGTTGTTTTTTATATCTTCTAATTCTTTATCAAAAGTTTTTTTAGTTATTTTTTTGTTTTCTAATTGCTCTAAAAGTCTCAAAGCGTCTAAACCGCCAATTCCTTGAGTCCCAAACATTGAGTTACCAAACTGAGAAGCCATTGCCGCAGTTCTAGCGTCTTTAATTCCAGAAAAACTTCCAGACATTCCTAAGTTTTGTCTAGCTTGAGAAGTGATAGCTCCAGCTCTTCTTGAGGCTCCTCCTTTGTTAGAAGACATATTAGAATTTTCAAAATCGGCTACTAAAGCTGGGTCAAATCCTCTATTTAATAACGCTTCTGAGTCTAGTCCAGCTAGTCCTCCAGCTTGCATGGCGAATTTAGTAGTACCTATCGCTCCTCCGCCTATTCCAGCTCTACCAAAAGCATTTTGGAAAAAAGCGTCAGATTCTCCACTAGCTCCTCTTATAGAAGAATCTATTCCTCCGAAAAGCTTTGCACTTTGTTCTACAGTTCTTTGTCCACTTCTGGCAATATCTCCAAAAGCTGCTATAATGTCTGTCGTGCTAGTTACTCCGTTCTCATTAATATTAGAAAGCATATCAGTAGCCGCATCTAAATAAGGTCCTAATGCATCTTCTATGCCAGAACTTAAAATAGAAGCTTGTAATTTCATTTGAGCGTCATTAGCTCCAAAGCCTCCGAAACTACCTCTTAAAGAACCTGCCACATTCATTAACGAGCCGCCCTCTAATCCTTTTGCTCTCTCAAAGCTAGCTCTACCAAGAACGCCTTGTTCGCTTCCGCCTTCTCTACCAAGAACTCTCGTAGCGTTAACTCTGTTATCCATCATACTATTAACATCTAAGCCGCTATCAGCTAACTGTCTTGCAGAAAAGCCTGATCTAGGGTTTACACCTAATCCTTGAAGCGATATATTACTACCAGCTCCTTGTTTAAAAGCTGAAACTGAACGATAAGCTATAGAAGCAGCATAAGCACCAGCGGCAGCTGTTATCTTACCTACAATTCCGCCAGGCATACTTCCGCCCAAGCCTCCGCCCATTCCGCCCCCTGCACCAGAAGACTTCATACCAGATAACTCTTTAGAAGCTTTAACTTGTTTTTTTAGCTCGTCGGTTATTTTTTTCTTTACTTGCAGTTCTTTATCAGAACCTTTTGTTACTTTTGAAAGCTCAACAAATAACTCTTTTACTTGTTTTTTACTGTCTCCTAAATTTGTTTTTAACTTATTAAATTGAGCATTTAACTCGCTTTTTATAAATTTTCTTTCTTCGCTACTAAAAACAGTAACTTTTTGATTAGCGTTCATCTTCTTAAGATTATCGCCAAGCTCCATGATAGATTTTTTTACTTGCGATGTGTCTGCCGATATTTTTAATTTACTCATATTAACTTCCTATTATATCTGGACTAAAACTTATGTCTTCCATTTCGTTTCTTTTTTTGTCCAAATCATCTTCATTCTTTTTCATCATTTTTTCAGTCCAAGCAAAGAAATCCTCTTCTTTCACAAAAGAAGCTCTCATTTTATCTGCTTCGTCTTTATTAGTATTATAAACATGACAGTAATACTCAATAATTATCTCTTCATCTGTGTAACTGTCCCACAAAGGGTCTTTATAAGCTATTTTTAAGTTAAAACAAAGAGTAATTTTACAATGATCTATAAAAACGTTTATAGTCTCAAATCCTTCTGGAAACTTAGTTCTTATGTAAGCTATGTTTTTTAATCTAAAAAAAGGGTCAAAAACTTCACTCACTTTTAGGCTCGTCTTCTGTCTTAACTTCGGGCTTACCCCAAATTTTTTCAACCCACTCGTCCTCAAACTTTAGAACTTGCTTATACACTTCTATAACTGGAGCTTCGTCCATTAAAGCGTATCCTAGGTCAGATGTAGCCCAAAAAGAAGGAAATTTGATTATTGAAAAACGTAAATAGGCTATAACTTCATGAAATTGCTTGGTAGCTGGTTCTAAGAACTCTGAAACGTCCCCATTAAGAAAAGCGTAATGTTTTGATACAAAAGCTCGCTCTTTTTTATTCAGGATTTTACAAGTAAATTCACCGACGTACCTATGTTTAGTCACTTCGCCTTGTATGTCTATTGTAAAAGACTTTTCACTGTCAGGTAAACTGGTCATTATAGCATCTTTCATTATATCTCCAATCTTAAATCTAACCAAATTATATCAATATGATAACCTTTTTTAAAGTAGTTGACTTTTTTATTTATTTTTGGTATTTTATATATATGTTAACTTTTCTATACATTTTACTATTAATAGCCCCTCTAAACTACTGTAAAGCTCCTGCTAACTTTGAGGTTAGACAAAAAGTAGCAATGCTAGACACAGGACTCTATAAATATCAAGAAGACTCTCCTGCCGCTTGTAAAGATGGGCATTTTTCCTATTCTTCCGATATTTACGCTAGACATCCCCACGGACCCAATATATTTGGGCTAATAGCTTCTAATTTAGATATAAAAAAATATTGCATAGTAAGCATAAAATATTATGATGCAAAAAACAGCGAAAACTATGTAAAAGCTTTATATCAAACTCTTAACATTCCAGGACTAGTAGGATTAAATCTTTCATTAAGCTCAAAAGGAGCATTATCAAGCGAGATTTTTGTTTTAAAAAAATTAGTTAGTCAAGGAGTTTTAATAATTGCTGCCGCTGGTAATAATGGAGAAATTGTTGATAATCAAAACTGTGATTACTATCCAGCTTGTATAAAAAAAGAATTACCTGCTTTAGTAGTAGTAGGGTCGAGTACAGGAGTCTATGGTAACAGATATACAGGTTTTGATATGGTTTACGAAGATGGAACAAAGAAAGGCTTAGGTAGCTTAACTGGAACAAGCCAAGCTACGGCTATACACACAGGAAAAAGGTTCTCTAAATGATAAAAAAACTTTTTATTCTTACTTTAGTTGCTTCAGTCATTTATTTTGTATTTTATAACCTTAATTCCTTAGAATCTGTCCTATTTTTGGTTATTATAGGGCTTTTATTAGATTTAAGAGCTAAAACGAACGTTTCTTTAAAAAACCAAAAAACCATAATGAATGGTATTAAAACAGATTTGGCTACTATTAGGAAAGAAATAAAAGCAATAAAGTAAATTACTCTAGTATCCAACGTATTTTACCACAGTCCCACACTCTATACAAGCCTCTCTCTTTTGCCCATTGAGCTTCTGTTAGAGATAGAGGACAGTTTGTATTTTTTTTCTTCTGAGATTGCTTAGAAAAGAAGGTAGAGTCTCCTTGAGTGTAAAAATAATCTATAGGAAGACTACTAGCTTTATTAAAACCTAATCTTGAGTAAAGGGTAGGGTTAGGAGAGTAACAGTTATCTGACCAAGTTATTAAGGGTCTAGGGATGTGCTTTAAAAGCTTTTCTACTCCTCCAGTAACTCTATAATCAGAAAAACATACCCTAGATAAGACTAACTTAGAAGTATTTCTATGATGCTTTCCCCAAGAAGCCGCCAAAACTATTTCACCATTATAAGATAAGCCCAAATGGTTATCGTTGATTTTGGCACCTTGTATATGGTTTTTTTCTATAAATTTAATTAATTGTTTTTTATCGCTCTCTAAAACGCACTTTCTAGCATATATTGTACTGTTTAACAACAAATGTGCTTTTATAAGTCCATACACTGCCGAAGGTCTTATGTTAAAGTGATGCTCCCAAATGGTTAATAGCTTTACCCCAAAATTCTTACAGTTTTTAAATTTATTATAATGAAACTTTTTATCTGGTTTTTTTCTTTCGGAGTGAAAAAATAAGCCGTTAATTTCTATAGCTAAGTTATGATCGGGTAGATAAAAGTCTACCTCGGAGACAAAGGGTATCTCTCTGTAATTTCTTTTAAAAGGTATTTTTAGGTCGGTTAAAAAGTTAACAATTAATATTTCTTGAGAGCTAGAAAAAGGATTTTTGTGTACAAGGTCTCTTCTGTTATTTCTATTTACAACATTTAGTATAGTTTGTACGGACCAGCCTAGCTGCTTTAGAGCCTCTTTAGATGTAGGGCTAAAGCCTGTTTCGTCTAAAAACCTTATTATTTTTGTTTCTTCAGCTTTAGGCATTGAGTTTTTTAGGCTTAGGTTTTTACAAAAATCTTTGGGTCTTTTTTTACCAAAGTTTGCCGAACTTTTACCAGAGTGTTCTTTTTTGAAACTACATTTTTTACAATGCTTTTTAGAACCCAAGTCCCTAAAACTAATATGTTCTTTAACTTTGCAAGAGTCGCAAATTCTTTCTACTAAAGCCTTAGAGCCTTTTGAAAGGTGACTTATTTTTATTTCTATAGTTACTGGTTTATCTTTTTTTAAAGTAGAAGGAACCAGATACCCTAGCCCCTCTAGCCTTTTTCTATTTCTTGTATTTAAGGTTATTATTGTGGTATCTTTTATCATGCTTTAAATTATATAATAAATACAAAGGAAAGTAAACTCCTTCGTATTTTATATAAAAATTTTTTGAAACTAAAAACAGTAAGTTATTGATTTTACTGTGTTTTAAAGAATTAAATACCGCTAGAAATACGACCTTTAAAATTAAAAGTACCTGAAGCTACACCTCTGGCCTCGACAGAATAACTGCCGCCTTCATATTTAACTCCAGAAATAGTTAACTCGACTCTGTCGTCTACTGAGTTATAAATTTCCATAGTTAACTCTGGCTGGCTTAAGATGTCTCTAATGTTAACTGCTCGGATACCTAACTGAGTAGAAGCGTTTCCATCAATTCTAAATACGTTACAAGTAAAACTAACTTTATGTCCAGTCTCAGCGTGTTCCGCCACTTCTAATTGGTCTAAAACGTCAATATCAGTTAAAGCATTTTCTTCGTTTACGTTTAATCCGCCAACGTATGCAATTTTAACTCCATTTAATTTTAGAGAACCTTTGCTCCCTGTCATTACTCTACTCATACTAATCTCCTATTTCACTTAAAATTTTATCAAGTTCTTCAAATATGTCTGTTTGAGTCATAAGTAATGCTTTTTCATCAAAAGATATATTATGACTTTTTCCTAATGCGTCTTCAAAAATAAACTCTTTCATTCCAGAATCTATCTCTTTTAAAATAATCTGTGTTCCTGGAAAGATGCTCTTTTTTACCGTAGTAAATTTAGGAGAAGAATTGGCATAAAATCCATCACTTCCCTGCATTTCATCGGTAGTATATACCAAAGGTCTCATAACGGTAAGAGGCAGCCCTTTCGTAAGTCTCATTTCAAGTAATTTTACCATAGGAACATAAGCTTTAGCTAAATACTCTTGAGAACGACTTTGTTCTCTATGAAAGTCTTCGGATTTTTTGACAAAATCTCCAATAGAGGAGTATTTTGACTTTTTTCCCATGCTAATATTGGCATCCCAAACTACTTTTTTCATAAATCCTTACGCAGACTGAGAAATGTTACCTAGAGTAAAGTCTAGTAAAACAAAATCTAATCCTTGAACTGGTTTAATCTCTACTTGGACTCTAGCTGTATTTCCGTCAATAGTTACTACAAAAGTGTCTTCTCTAAAACCTTCTGGAGCGTCTATGCTAGAAGTTAAGATTTGAACATCTGTTTGATTTAACTCTCTTAGCTTGTTTCTGATAGCATTTTTTATAGATAAAGCAGCTCCGTTAGAAACTTTTTGACCTACGAACAAGGACTCGACTAAATTACGAATAGTTTTAAAAGTAAAGTAAGATGCTTCTAATACAGAACCACGGTTAAACACAAAAGAGTCGTCTACTCCGTAAGTTGTGTTATCTACTACAACTCTAAAGCCATTTCCTCTTTTTTCGCAGAAAGTAATGCCATTTTCAATAGCCTCTTCTCCGTCAAGAGCAGTATTAAAGTCTCCTGTCTCTAAAAGAGTAGTTGGGTTAATATTATGACCTATTAAAGCCGAACGAACGAATTTATTGGTTAATGGCTCCCCTACAGTAGTACCTAAACGAATACCAGCTAAAGCGGCAGCTAAAACGTGCGGTTGTGCTACTTTTAAAGTTCCAGAAGCGTCTAACAAAATCATATCTTGCATAACTGCTTGAATATTAGCGTCTGCAATAGCAGAGATAGCTAAAAAAGCGGCAGCTTTAGTAGCTTCTTTTACACCGACCATTGCTTGAGCTTCTTTTCTATTTTTAGTGTCGCCTCTCAAAGTTAAATGGGCAGAAGTAGCAGCTAAAATAGAGCTTATTGTGTAAGTTGAAGCGGCATCTGTAAAACCAGAAACAGCGTCAGCTATATCCGTAGCAGCGTCTCTAGAAACACATGGTACTAAAACTGAGTAGTCTTGAGCTAAAGAAACTGCAAGAGCTGTAGAAAAAGTAGCGTTAGTTGAAGCACCTTGAGCGCCTCCTGCCAAAGATACGTTCTGATTGTCTGGTAAACCATCTAAAACCGCAGTCTCAGTAGCTTCTACACGAGTAGAAGTATTTAATAAGTCAACAATCTCTTTCTGAAGCCTTTTTAACACTAGCAAAGATAAAAGACCAACCGATGTTACAGCGTCTAAATCCGATGCTGGAGTAGAAGCTCTTGAAGGAGTCAAAAGGGTAGCAGTATAGCCAACTTGTGCATTAACTATATCAACTAATTCTTTCATAGACTTTCCAGCTAAAGGAATGTTTAGGTCTAAAGAACCGTCTGTCTGTCCAGTTAACGTAGAAGTCAAAATTAAATCGTTTCTAGAAGCTCCTGCAATAGTTATAGTAGCTGAGGAAGCGTCTCCGTCATGAATAATGTTTAAAATAGACTGATCTTCATTCTCACCTAAAACTTCGGTCGTAGAGCTTATTTTAGTAACCGAAACAATTTTCTTGTTAGCAGTAGAACCATTGGCTACAACAACTGCTAGGTTATTATCCTCTACTCCCCAAGCAACCCCTTTTACAAGGATTTGGTTAGTTGTTTTAATAAGATTAGCTGAAGCTTGAGTAGAAGCGTTAGTTTTATAAACTAAAATTTTACCTGCTCCGCCTACTCCAGGAGTAGTTGAGGGTCTTACTGAAGCTATTGCAGCGTCAACTAAAGGACCTTCTCCAAATAAATCTATCATAGAGTCAATTCTAGCTGAGTTAAACTCTAAAATGCCTGTAGTGCTTCCTGGAGCGCCTTTAGTGGACTCTCCGACTAGAAATAATACTTCATTAGCGGTTAAACTAGCTCCTGCGGAGTTATCAATTTTAAACTTTGAGTATGCCCCAGGCTTAAGTAAGCTTCTACCGTTGAAAGATTTTTTTATAGCCATTTTATTCTCCTAGTACTTTTTTAAAGCTTTTTCGTAAACTTCTTTATATTCTTTATCTTTTAAATCTAAATTTTTAGTAAAAAAAGACTTAATTTCAGGCTTTTGCCATGGATTAATCTTTTTATAAAAAACGCAAAAATCCAAAAAAAGGTCTAAAGATAACACAGTGTCTTTAGATTCGAGTAAAACCTCTTCTTTTTTAACTTTTTTACTTCTTTTCACTTTTAAATTATATCTAATCGCAATCTGCTACTTCAATGTCAACTGCCACAGAGTCAATAAGATCAACTTCGTCAGATCTCCAAGATTCAGAGACTTTGCCAGTTACAGTCAAAAACCTGTTAAAGACAGTGTCTCCTTCATAGCGCATATCTCTTGTAAAATCAGAACCAGAGATAGAGGACACTATAAAACAGCGGTTTATTAGGTCTTTTTTTCTAGATAGCAAGAAAAATTTTATAATTGTGTACAAATACTTAGTGGTTAATGCGTCTTTTGTGTGTATGCCTATTAAAATAGACACATTACTATGAGTACCTCTAATTTCTACTACTTCTGAGTTTAAAAAAGACTTTAATACCCCAGGTTGTGCTATATTTACAATTTGATTTGGAGCAATAAAGAAAAACTTGTTTCCTAAGTCATTAGAAATTCCACTTTTTATTGTAAACTCGTTTTCGGAGCCATCTTCATAAATAAACCCAGTATAAACAGAAGACAAGTTAAAACCGTCTGGAACGTTAACTTTACCTGTAATAGAGTCGTAACTACTAGGCAAAAAGGCTAATACTTTTATATATTGCTCTAAATCAGCATCTTCTACTAAAGGTTCTTCGTCAAAACCTTGGTAATCCTCTAAATTAGCCAATCTTTGGTCTTCTGAGTCGCTACCTAGCTGTATGCTCACACATGGAAGAGCAGCGTCTTTTAAGTGAAACGAATGAGCTATAGATACTTCTTTGCCGCTTCCAGTGGTGAAAAACGTTTTAATTTTTTCGACTTCGGCACTACCGTATTTACGGTTTGCGTAAGGTTTTGTAAGGTCTGCAAAAAGAGAGTCTATAATTTCTGGACGAGCTTTTAAATTGGCGAAGCCATCTCGGATAACGGACTCTATAACTAAATCTGGTAGTGTAAACATTTAAAAATCCTTCATAGTAACTCGTTTACTATTCTTTCTAACTCTTGATCTACAAACTTTTCTACATCTTGAAAGATTTGAAACCCTTCAAAGCCTGGGTGGTTCCATCCAGTAGACTTATCTGAGACCATTCTAAAAGTCAAATATAAGCTAGAAACTGACCCAGTCTCACTTACATATTGAAATTTTACTATATTATTCAAATTTTTATTGTCAGATTTGGCAGAGGCTACTTTACCTCTTACAGCATTTCCTTCCAAGTCTTTAAATATTTTAGTGAGTTTTTGCTCTTTGCCTTCTCTATTAATAGCAGAAAGTTTCTTAAAATCCTCTGATAAGTCTCCAGAAGCAGTTCTAGCGTAAGGCTTTTGTTCAAAAGGAACCGCAGCATATCTATTGCCGTCTTTAGACTTTCTAACCCACTTTTCTCCAGACCTAGAGCCTACAGAAACTGTTTTAGAAGAGTTTAAAAGTCTTTCTTTTATAGAATAAGGACCATAACCCTCTTCTAACTTTTGTGCCCAATCTGAGTCTAAAGAAATCATCCAGTCCCCAGGCCCTAACTTATCAATATTTAAAGCTCTAAGGTAATCTTGCCTATTTTCAGGACTCATGTTCATACCTTGAACGCCAGATACGATAGAAGAGTAGGCAGCATTAGCTAATCCGTCAATCGCATCTTCTAAGGCCTCTTCTACTCCAAAAGCTGCATCTTCGATACTTTTACCAAGCTCTTCAGCTTTAATTTTTATACTAAAATCGGACATTAGACAAAACCTTTGGGTCTAGGGTCCACAAACACTTTAATACTCTTGAAAAAGCCATTCTTGTTAACCTGTAATCAGGAGCTTCTTTTGTTAGCCTTATTTTTTTACTTTTCATGGCACTAATAATTAGTTTTTCAGAAAATCTAAAAAACTGCTCTTTTTCTGAACTCCTAAACGTTTTATCCTTAAGTTGACTTAAGGTTAATGTTTTGCTACTCTTTAGTAAAGGAGCTATTATACAAGTAGTTATAAAAATCGTCTGTGAAGAGGGTTTAAAAATTTCGGTGTATATTAGTTTTTCCATTATGCTTAAATTATACCTTTACTTTTCTTATTTTTTAAGGTAAAACTATATAAAATGTCTTGAAGGAGCCTGAATGTCCTATAACACTAATAACGAAAGTGAGCTACTTAAAGTTTACTTAAAAAAATTAAGCAAAACTCCACTATTTACCAAGATAGAAGAAAAAAACATTACAAAAAAGCTAGACGAAGAAAACGAAAATATATTAAATATACTTTCCAATCATTCTTTTTTTACAAAAAGTCTCTTAAATCTTCTTTCTAAGAAAAAGGAAGAGGATTTATTCAGATACTGTAAATATATTGATGGAGACTCTTCAGAAGAGGACGTAGTTAAATACACAGAATTGTTAAATAAATTAAAAACCGCACTAGAAACCGACACTTTAGTTAAAGTCTCTTTAAAAAACTTTGGAGTGTCCACAACATTAATAAATAATGTTCTTATAGAAGTAAAAGCTTATAAAAATCGGCTAATTTTGGCCAGAGAAGAGCTAGTGCGTATTAGAGAGTTTTTTCAAGAAGTTAAGTCAGAGTCTTTGTTAGTTATTTGTTCCTCATTAAAAGAAGACAAAGATTATAGAAGCTATATGTCCCAAAAACTTAATATTCCTGAGTCTAAGTTGATGAAAGGAGTTTTTGATCTAGATAGAGTCTTAGAAGAGCTTAAAAAGCTTTCTTTTCTAGTAAAAGATGGGCTATTAGAGGTTATTGACACATTAACGCTCGCAGAAAAGAGAGTAGCTGATATAAAAGATCAATTAATAGTAAGAAACTTAAGATTAGTTATTAGTAGAGCTAAAATATTTATGAACAGAGGCATAGAAATGGAAGATCTAGTCAATGAAGGAAATATTGGATTAATCAGAGCTATTAACAAGTTTGATACTTCTAGAAAAGCAAAAATTGCCACTTATGCTACGTGGTGGGTCGATCAAGCTATAAGAAGAGCTATCTCTAATAAAAGTCGCACTGTAAGAATACCTACTCACGTAGAAGTAGTAAATTCTAAGCTTAACTCTGCTAGAGCCAAGTTATTACACACTAAAAGCGCTTATCCTACGGTCGAAGATCTTCACAAAGAAACTGGAATACCAAAAGAATTAATTGCTAGACTTTTAAACTCCCCTAATAAAAAAACAGGACTAGAAGACGAAACCGAAGACGGTTTTACTTTAATAGACACCTTACCAGACGATTCGGAAAAAGACGTTTTTGATCAAGTAGCTGAGAAAGAGCTTCAAGAAAAAGTTAGAAAAGTTTTAGCCTTTTTAACTCCAAAACAACAAATTATCGTTCGTTTAAGGTTTGGAATTGGAGAAAAAGAAGAGCCTCATACGCTACAACAAATAGCCGATAAGATGGGCATTTCAAAACAGGGAGTAAAAGCTTTAGAAGGAGCTGCTTTAATTAAAATGAGAGCTAAAAAGAAGCTTCTTGAGAGTATTGAAGATTTTAATGAGTAGTTTAGTCTTCTACAATAGTATGCGTATCGAAAGGACCTTGAACTAAGTCAGCTCCAGTAGCTTTACTACGTCTTCTAACCAAAAATTCTTTTTCTAGAAGCCACTGTTCATTGAGCTTTACAAATTCCGTATTTACTCCTACTTTTCTTTGAGTAAAACGATTTACGTGCATGGCTTTTACAGCTCTAAACTGAACACTAGCTTCATAATGAATTGAGTATACTGCTCCAAGAGCAGGCCCTCTATTTAAAACCCAAGAAAGGTCTCCGTCACGGTCTATTACATAATCTGTATCAATATAATACTCTTTTCCAGTAGAATCTATAACAAAATTAACTTTGCAAGCCGTATATTTTAAAACGTCTTTTCTTATAAGAATATTTGGATTTCTTAAGACTCTTTGGATGTATATATCTGTAAAATCTTGTAATTCGACTAAAGTCATATATTGAAGCTCAATACCTACTAAAAAAGTAGAAGCAACGCTATTTCCGTCTACTAAACCTTCTAAATGCGATTGTTTTTCTAGGTCTTGACTTTGAATGGTAGCTAAAGTACAAATAGGATGTCTATCTATAAAGCCAGAACCATTACAAAGTTGACAGTTTATCTCATGTTCAGCTGAGTCCACAGACTTAACGTTAGGACAATAAGTAGTTCTAAAAACTTTAACTCTAGTCCCTTTTTGCTTAACTAAACGATCAAAAGCGACTGGATTTAGGTCCACTCTTTCAAAAGAGTCAACTCCAATAACTACTTTGGAGTCTTTACTTCTCCAAGGTTCGGTGCCGTTTTTGTTTTTGTTATGACCGTACTTTGACATTTATATTACTCGCTATCTTAGGCTTATACATATTTATCCTTACAGTGCCATTTTTTTGGCTATATACTTTAAAAAATCTTTAATATCACCATTTTTAAAGTCAATTTCTATCAACTTAGTCTGAACTATCTTTTTAGTGTCTTCGTCGAAAGCTTTAATTTGCTCAACCACTGCACTCAAAGGTATTCTATTGTATCCAGAAGGACCTTCAACGCTAACTGTTTCGTCTAAGTCCAAATCTTTTTCGCTTATCATAGTGTCTAACCAACGATTAACCTTATCTATTTTGGGTCTTCCGCCAACTGCTTTAGGTTTTAGAGCTTGACCAAGTTCTTTTGTGGTCATACCTAGCTTTATAGATTCTTTAATGAAAGCACGAGCTTCTGGCTCGCCTATTTTCTTATCTTTTAACATTTGTTTGATTTGAAAAGCTTGTTTTAGGGCTTCGTCTTTAGTTTTTGGAGTAGCTACGTTAGCTGTAGCTTTTTTAGAAGTAGGCGATTTAGTAGGAGCTTTTGTGCCCATACCTCTAACAGTTCCAACTTTTTTACCAGCATTTGGCCCATCGGAATAGTACTGCTCGCCATTTCTAATAGTTACTTTAGCCTTAATAAGAGTTTCAACGTCTTCATTAATGTTAGAAAAGCTCTTATAGTTAGGTCCGTAGTTATTTTTTGGTTTGTACATCTTTATCCTCTACCGTCTCTTCTATAATAAACCCATTTTCAGACTTAGTCAACTTTCTAGACCAATATAAGGCACTTGTTGCTAAAAACATCTCAAAAGTAGCCCTTGTGTCGATGCCTCCAACTAACCCAGAAACTTTACCTATAATAGCAAATAACCACATATTAAAAGCTATAAACATTAATGTTAAACTAACTGACCCCTTACCTGAAATCGGATCACGTAAGGTAGGAAATGGTATTCCCTTAGAATTAAGTTTTGCGACAAAAGAGCTCCATTCTTTTTTAGATTTCATAAGCCCTCTTTTAAAATTATTCGCCTAAAAGTTTATTAAGCTCTTCAGAAGAAAGGTTTAAAGCCTTAGCCATGTCCTCGTCACTAAAAGATTTAAAGAAAGTTCCGTTTACGTTAGACTTATTGTCTTCGTTAAGGGATTTTTCTAAAATAACTTCATTCTTAGTGTCTAGTCCTTCAGAAATAATATCGTTTAAATCATCAAAATTAGGCTCTTCTTTAACTTCTTGAGATTTCTTAAGGTCGGACTCTTGAGACTTAGCTATAACTTCGTCATAATACTGATTTACTGAGAAATTATGGTTTCTACCTAAGATATTAGCTTTTAACAATGCATTTTCATCTTCCCAGATAGCTTTTTTAACTACTTCTGTAGACTTTGTCATCATTTCTGTATCACAACTAGCTTTTTCCATCTCAATTTGAGATACTTGGCTTGCTTCTGGCACATCTTGAGCCATTTTATGCATTTCATCTTCGTGAGCTTGCAAGGCACGGTCTATCATAGAGTCGAGTTTACCTTCATCAAAACCTTTTTCCATACACATTTTTTTAATGTAAGACTTATTGTACATTCCGCTCATTTTACTAAGCATAGAGTACATCATGTCGTCAGAAGTTTTACACATTTCGTATACCTTCATTAAGTCTTCGCCTTCTAGGTCGATTGATTTTTTCATGGCGTTTCTTTTTTCCTTTAAAGATGCGTCTTTTGCTCTCATAGCAGCTACAGTAGGTTCTCTAACTTCATTATGATATTTTCGATCAAGATTAAACATCACTTTATTTTTATCGTCCTTTAATTTCCCTATTTGCGAAGCTAGCTCGTCATTCTTTTTAGACTTAACTGGAATACCGTCTTTTTTATTTTTCATTTGACCTTTTAAATCGGTTATTTTATCTCTAAAAGGTTGTGTGTCGTCCATCACATTTTTAAAGTATTTATCAGTTTTTTCTTTGTATTCTGGACTTTTAAAACCAGTTTTACGCTCTACAAGTTGTCTTCTAGCTGTATTTTGAATACCTTTGTCCGATTTAGGATAATTCTGATTTGTTCTATCTAAAAACTCTGCTCTGCTTTTTTCCTCATTTGCTCTTTTTATGCCACGTTTAGCGCCTTTAGCAGAAACTTTACCTTTCTTACGTGCTCTAGCTATAGAGTTAATAGAAGCCTTGTCGCCACGGATAGTTCCAACTTTTTTACCAGCGTTCTTACCAGAAGCGTAGTATTTAACACCACTTCTAGAAACTGTTTTTTCTGATTTCTCAAGAGAGTCTTCGTCTTCACTTTCATCCTCTTCAGAATTAAGGTAGTCGTTTACCATGTCTAAATCAAAATCAAAGCTTTTAGCTATATTCTCAAGTTCTTCGTCTTCAAAAGAGTCAATACCATCTATATCGCTTAGAATAGACTTAATTACTTGACCTTCGATGCCGTCTGGAGTAGAGTCACCTTGATGATTATGTTGAGCAGCTTTTAACTTAACTAGCTTCTCGTCTTGGTCATCGTTTACAGTGTCTTCTTGGATGATTGTATCAGTGTATTTACCTTGAATCATCTTATCTTGATATACGTCATCAAAAGTAACGGCTTTATCACCTTTTGAAAGGTTATCTGCCTTAATTCCTTCTAAAACTGACTTAAATAAAGAAGCTTCGTCTCCGCTTAAACTAGAAACCTTAGAAACTAGCTCTTCTTTAGTCATAGATTTAATAATTTCTTTTAAATCATCAAAACCAGCTGCAATTTCTTCATTCTCGTCTACTGCTTTAGCTAAAACATCTGACATTTCTTGAATTTCTTTTTCCATTTCGTCCATTTTTTCTCCAAACTCTTTATTTTATAAAATTATATCAATTAGAAAGTAACTTCTTTATAACTTCCATCAAAATACTTCTTTCGTCAGTATTTGGCGTTTCGGTCTTTACCTCAGGAACCACTTCTATTGGTTCTGGAGTAATTATAGGAAGTAATTCCTTAGCTGTTAAAAAAGACACTAAGGAAGGTAAGGTCTGTCTTTCAATGCGAACATTTAGGTTATCTTGAAGTAAAGCTCCGTCTACAGACTCAGAAACTCTAAAAAAGCCACTATAAATGCCGTGATCGACTTTAGATAGATGAATTTCGCCTTTTGGCATCTTTAAAAACAAAGCTGGAGCGTTTTGCTCCATATCTCCGAAGGTATCTTGGAAGTCTTTTAGGTGTTTTTGGTTAACTAAAGCGTTTTCTTGAGCAAATTCAGACGTATTAATGTCTGGAGCACCTATTTCTGAGCTCATTTGAGTTACGGATTTATTTAATAATGCTTTTAAAGACTTAATTGTAGTATTTTTAGGCATCTTTTTCTCCAAAATATTTGATTTTTTTATTCCCATCATAACCATTCTAGCTTCGTTTATAGTTTCTAGTCGGTTTATGTTCTTTTCTGAGTATATGCTTTTAGGGAAGTTTTCTGGACTTATCCAGTTCCATGCAGGAACCTCTTGATCTGGGTCATTCTTGACTGTAAAGGAAGTTTGATCTGTATAATAAGCAAAACAATGTACTGGCTTACCGTTAGGAGCTTTTTTTACGCCTAAAGATACTAAATTAGTAGGGTTTATTAATAAACCAGCCTCTTCAAAGCACTCTCTAACCGCTACCTCTTGAGGAATTTCGTTATTAGAGTTTCCTCCGCACGGAGTAGTTATTATTCCGTCTTTTTTACGTCTTCCAAGCAAAACTTGTCCTGATTGATTTAAAGCGACTACGGCAACATAGTAGCTAGAACTTTCAGACTTTCTTAAGTTAAAAGAAAGGTTTTGTAATGCCTTTTTAATATCGTTTTTAGAAAAAAATTCGTCCATAAGCAGAGTAACTTCGGCCTTAACTTTTGTAACTCTTTCAGAGTCGTTAGTGCCTTGTTTTAAGGCCATATCTTTTCTTAAAGCGGCAATAACTTCTTTATTAGTTTCTTGAAATAATTTGCTAGCTTTTTTACTATTTTTCTCAACTTCTGCCAAAAGAGCAAAACGGTTCTCATTAAGACCCAGCCCTGCCCCAGCATTATACTGTTCCCTTAGCTTTTTATTAACTTCTTGTAAGTCTTCCCTTTGTTTCTTTAAACTGTTAGCTTTAATCTTGCTTTCTTCGGGAAGTTCTTTAAAAAGTTCTTCTCTAGCCATAATACCTAGTTTAACAAAAGGGTCTGCGCTTTTTAAAAAGTCTGGATTAAAAGTATTTAAAAATTCAGAAGGAATAACCCCTTCTTTTACTAAAGCTTCAGCTTTTACAAAAGAATAAACCTCAAAAGCCCTAGCAAACACTTCTGTAGGGTTGTTTAAGTAGCTTTTATCGCTTCTTTCTTCATAAAAAGGAGCGTTTTGCATTATTTCTTTCATTTTTGTAAAAATAGGGTCCCCACTTTGTTTCATCTCGCCAAATCTTGAAGTTATAAAACTATCTTTTTCTGAGGAGGCATAATCAATAGCATGACCAATTTCGTGCATTATAGACTTAGCAGCGTCTTCCGACTTTTTAATATCAATTCTATCTCTAATTCCATATTTTTTATAAGCAGTAAACGTAGCTCTAGTTCGTGATGTAGAATTTAAAGTTTGACATATAAAATCTACAGGTTCTTTAAACTTTATTCCCATACTTTCTAATAAAATGTCGGCAGAGTTTAGGAAGGAGTTTAACTCTTCTTGATGCTTTTTAGAAGCTTTTCCAAAACCTACTTCTCCAATTAAGTTAGTATTAGTTTTATATTTTTTAGTAAAAGTAGAAGGTTTTCCAGTTTGCTTTAAACCGAAAGTAATTGATCTTCCAGTAGAAGACGCAGAGGTACTAGGTGTGTTATTTGCTACGCCTTCAAAAGTTTTTTTAGATAAATCTACAGTTTTTAGCGAGGAGGTATAAACGTGCGGAACTTTTAGTAGGGTAGGTTGTTCTTTGGCTACGAGCGCTTCTATTTTTTCTTCTGGATTAACTAAAATAATTTCAGCTATACGACCATAGTTCTTTTTTCCCGTAGCTCTAGCAAGTCCCTGACTAATTAAAATTTCAGCGGCTCTATGCTCGACAGGATTCTTTATTTTTACAGGTCTATTTTCTGTTAACTCCATTGCTAAATATTCTACAACTTTTTGTTCTTCTTTTGTTACTTGCATTACTGGGTTTATAGCCCTTTTAGGTGCTTCTACAGGCTTAAGTTCTGGAAGAGTAGCTGCAAGGTTAGCACTATCCCATCCACTTGTGTAAGCCTTAAAAGCTCCCATCATTTCTTCTCTAGGTAATCCTTTTACCTCTGCCATTAACTCTTTATTACTAACAGGAGCCCTAGTTTTTCCGTTTTTAAAAGCCAAAGCTCCAAAATCGTTAAAATTAGTCTTTTTAGGTGCTTCTTTTTTGGGAGCAGCTTCTTTTGTGCCTCCCATCTTCTTTCCCTTGTTGGGTCCAGAAACATAATACCAGCCATCTACTTCTTTTTTAAATTGTTCCTTACCCCAAGTGCGGATTTCTCCGATTTCGGCTTTTTTTCCACCTTTAGATAAAATTTCAGTAGTTTTCATAACAAGATTATATCAATACAAGGATTAAATTTATAAAGTATGTCTTTTTTGAAGCTCTTCTACTTTTTCCCACAACTCCTTCCAAGAGTCTATGTATCCATCCTCTATTTGTCCTAAATTTAGCTTACTAGATACCTTTTTAGTGAAGTTAAAAGACCTTACAATTTCTTTAAAAACTACTTTAGCTTCTGTTTCTAACTCTTCTGCCTTAGTTTCTATCCTTTTTAGACGTCTAATTACGGCTAAAGCTGGATTTTCTTGTTCTGGAAGATTTTTTGATGAAGCTAAGGTTAAAAACTTAAAAAAGTCACCTAAGTCTATAGAATTAAAGGTTTTTTCTAAAGAATTATCCTTTATTTCAACAAAATAATGATTTACTTCTGAGTTTAGTTCTGATCTAAAGGTAAGAATCTCGCCTAGTGAAGTTTTAAGGACAAACTGGTTAATTTCAAGATCAATAGAACTTACAGTGTATTCCGTCTTTCTTTTTAAGTCATAAAGTCTTGTAGATAAAGTTATATTTTCAAAATCAAAAACTTCAAAAACTAAATCCTCTCCTCCTACAACCTCTTCAAAAACATTTTCCATTTCGCCTAAAATTGGATTAAATTTCAATATTTGACGAACAAATGTGTTTTTAGTGGCATCTTTTACTTCATACGTCTTTAAACAAGAGAAATCATTTTTTTTCTCTAAAACAAAGTACAGTTTGCTCATAACTCTCCTGAAACAGTTAAAAAGTCTAAATACTCAAGCCTAATAAAATCTCTAGTCTTTAAGTCTATCGCTAAAGCCTCTATTAGGTAAGAGAAGTCTTGAATAGGCCTTTCGATTATAAAGTTTAGTTTCTCTCCAATTACCGAAACTCCCATGTTGAGTGTAGTAAAATCAATATAAACTTCCACAACGCTCTTTGTAGGTGGAGTATGTCCTAGGGAGTAGCCTTTTAGCTTAAAAGAAGCAAAAGCTTTAGTTGGGTAGTCTTGAGACACAACCATACTCTCTAAAGCTAGTTTTAACAAGTAAATATTGTTAAGCAGAAGATCTGGAACAGGCTCTTTAGTGATTACATCATATACTTTTTTTCTTACCCCAAGACCTTTCATTTTTCTAGAAGTAAAATAATCACATAATTTACATATCCGATTTCTGAAGCCTTTTTTATTTCTTAAAAAACAGCAACGAACACAACGAACTATCTCCTCTGTGTTTTTAACTTCTTTTTCGTAGATTTTGGCAGCTCTAAGCTGCGGCATGGCCTTGTAAAGCTCTTTAATCTCCTCTTCCGAAAAGTCTGCGAGTGTTTTTATAATTTTTTTATACTGTTCCATGCTCAAGAAAACGCCCCTTTTAAAATTAAAATTCCTAATATGATTAAACCAATTCCTATGACGTTTGTAAAGGAAAAGTTTTGTTTTAACAGCATAACAGGCACTATAAAGAAAGAAATCGTTATAATCGAGTCAAAAATAAGACCGTTTTGAGATATATTTGTTTTTTCTGTGTTTTTTAGAATAGTTCCCCAAATAACGCCTCCTAATAAAGAAAAAAAGGGACAGATATAAGGTAGTAGTTCTGGCCTAACGTCCCAAAAGGGGACGCTAGCATATATTGAATATAAAATAAGAGTTAGTGTGAAGTAAATTAACATTATCCTAAAACCAACTCGTAGGAGTCTCCAACTTTTAGTATTAAAAAGTTAATCTCGCTTTTTAATACAAACTCAACTGCTTCTTTTTCTGTTTTAAATCTAATAATACGTGTCATAAAATCCCCTTTATGAGTAAAAGCTTTCGCCTTTTATGTTTCTTGTTAAAAAAGCTATAATTAATACTATCACTATTGATATTAAAGCTGCCATAGGTAATGCTACTATTAAACTCATTATAACCTCCTAGTTACTCCTTCTACTTTGCAACGCTTGTGCCAATACTAGTAGGGTTTTAATAGAGCTTAGTGTCTAAGACATGACTTTTGTTTAAAAGTTACACACTAATCAATTAAAAAACTTAGCAGGAACAGTTGGTCGAATAGCTGGAAGAACAAATACACATTCAGAAAGACTTCCGTCTTCTATTGCGTCATGAAGAGATTTTTCGCTAGCGTATCTTATTATATAGTACTTCCCTTTGATTAAATGCTGTAAACCCTCTACTAAGTAACTGTAATCGGGTCTGAGTTTAGCTTTAGTGCCAGTTTTTGTATATATGTAGTCCATTTTTAGATCCTTTAAATAACACTTTACTAAATTTTAAAAATAATGTAAAGTATTTATATTAATCAAAAGGAAGGTTTATGCTTTTATTTTTAACTTTAATATTAAACGTTTCAGAAGCTAAAATAACTGAGTGTCAGAAACAATGTATCTCAAATAGAGACGTTTGCGTAAAAGAGGCTAAAGACAGCGAAAAAAAGAAAGGGAATTGCTCAAAAAAGTTTTTGGCTTGTGCTGTTAAGTGTGATTTGTAACAGTTTTGCAACAATCTACTTATTTTTAACTATTTTTTAAAATAAAGTAAAGATTAGCTTAAACGTACCGATAAGTTATGTATAGCCTTGGAGGGTTTATGATTTCAAACAAAAGATTAATCTACACAATAGAGCAAACAAAAAGAAAGTTAAAAATCTTAGACATAAAAATAGATGTTTATCTAGAAGTTAATGGAACACATAACTTTAAGATGATTAAAGAGTCTAGTAGACTTAAACTTGCACTTATAGTCTTAAAAGACACATATATTGAAAACGTTGAAGCCTCTCTAAAGGCTTCATAATGTTAAAAGCTGATAAATTAAAGAAAAAAAGAATTAAATACAATGCTCTTCTTATGGAGCTGTTAGATGATATGTTAATGGCTGAAAACTTACGGTTTAACCAAGCTCTTTTAGCCTTGTCTTTTATAACGCAGGATATTGACTTACATACAGAAGAGCCAGACATAACGTTTAAACGAGTAGTACAAAAACTAGGAGAACTATCATGACAAATTTACAAATACTTTTAGCTTACCTTGGTTATCAAGGAGGAACTATTCATCAAGTAGCTTCTGAGTTAACTTTACTTAAAATATCAAAGTTTCCCTTTAGCAGTTATGACCTTTGCGGATTAGGAGACGAGGATGTACACATTTTAGGACAACTAGCTCGTCACGCTAAGTATAACCAAAAAGAAATTATATGAAATCAAAATTCTATTGGAAAAGCTATGTGTTTTTGTTCAATATTTGGAACCCTTTTAGGCTTTTCTTCCAGAAAGTAGAAAAGTTTTTTTACTGGGGCTGGACCATGAGAAATAGCGAAGACTGGGATTTCTTTTATCTTGAGGAAACTATAGCTTTTAAGCTTAGACGGATGGAGAAGTCTATATTTGTAAATGGGCATCACGTTTATAATAAAAACTGTAGATCAAGACGAGCTATAAAAGAGGTTATTCATATTTTTACTAATACTCCTGAAAAAACTCAATTTTTTAAGCCTCACATAGTCGACGACTTCTTAGACAAAACCAAAAAAAGAGAATTAGGACATATTTATAAGTTAGACGAGCTAGAAGCTCAAAGAGTAGAAAGAGCTTATTTTTTAATTAAAAAATGGAGAAACCATTGGTGGAGTTAATATAAAACATCTTTTTTATGGTCTTTTTGTACTTTGCCTTGTAGGTTTTAACTTTTTATTAGAAGATAAAACACCAGTTAAGGACACACAAGAATTAATATGGCTTTTTAATCAATGCATAAGTGATTTAGAGCCTTCAAGCACAGAAGGGTTAACTGGAAATGACTTTTTGTGTAGCGTCAGTCCGTTTTATGAGACTTGTTCATGCGCAGAACTAAGTAGGATGGGAGTTTTTTTTAAAAATGCCAATTTTTATGGAGAAGGGGAGTAATATGGAAGCAAGAAAGATAATGGTGCCTGTAGAAATAGTATCTAGACAAGAGTCTGGTCAAGTTGAGATAGAAATAAAAGGAAGACATTACATAGCTACAACTTCTGTTCACGTAAGTCAATTACTTAACGAGGAGTTTCTTGAGGTTTCTGTGTTTAGCGCTAATTTTATAATACTTCCAGGGATAATCATAGAAGGACCTATGATTTTAGAGCTATGACCGACCTAGAACATAAGCACAAGCTCTTTAAAAGAGCAACATTAAGGTTATTAGCACACAAATATGCTTATTATGTGTTAAGTACTAACTATATAAAAGATGTAACTTATGATTTAGAAGAAAAACAATGGTTTACTTTGGGAAGAGAGTTAGGTATGCTTAATGAAGAGGAAACTTCGCCATGCATTGACTTTGATCATGCCCATCCTTTGGCGGCTTTTGCAAAAGAGTTAGCTGAGTATTATGTTGGTAGTGGGAATACTGATAAAATTAACGAGTTTTTTATAAGACAAGGAGCAGAGTAATGTCAAATATTAAAAAAGCTAGCGAACCTACAAAAGTTTATGTATGTACTCCACTAAAGCCAGGAAAGTTTTATTTAAAAAAGATTTTAGCTCAAATATTAAAAGAAAGAGTGTTTGCTTACATACCTCCACAAGAGAACCACGAAGATAGGCTATTGGGCAGCGCTGGACACAAGATTTCTATTGAAATGTGCGACGAGCTGTGGGCTTTTGGTCCGCTCGGAAGGGATTGTAGCTGGGAAATAGGGTATGCCTCTGGATTAGGCAAGCCAGTTAAGCTGCACATAGACGACTCAAACAGGGAACTACTCGCTGGGGACTGGATGATTTACCTAAACGATGCAAAAATAGTGGAGATTTAATGAAGGTTTTAAGCTTATTTGATGGAATGTCTTGTGGTCAAATAGCTTTATCTAAGCTAGGCATACCTGTGAGTACATTTTATGCTTCTGAAATAGATAAATTTGCGATTAAAGTTACTCAAAAAAACTTTCCTAATACTATTCAATTAGGAGACGTGACAAACTGGCAATATTGGGACATAGACTTTTCTACTTTTGATTTAATTATTGGAGGCTCGCCTTGTCAAGGGTTTTCTATGGCAGGAAATAAATTAGCCTTTGAAGACCCTAGATCTAAGCTGTTTTTTACGTTTGTTGACATTTTAAATCACGTAAAAAGCCTAAACCCTAAAGTGAAGTTTTTGTTAGAAAACGTTAGAATGAAAAAAGAGCACTTAGACGTTATAAGTAGCTTTGTAAATGTAACTCCTATTGCAATAAACTCTTGTTTAGTTTCCGCTCAAAACAGGCTACGTTATTATTGGACTAATTTGGATTATTCTTCTATAGAAAACAAAAATATAAAGGTAAAGGATATTTTAGACGAAGAAATACAAAAAGAGACTATTCAAGGAGAGGGATGGCACACTTGGTTTTTTAAAAACAAAGACTTTCAACTAGCTAAAAAGTATAACATTATTTTAAATGACGTTGACAAAGCAATTACTATGACTGCTAGGCAATACGCTAATTGGGGAGGAAACTTTGTAGAAATAGACCCTTCTAAGCTTAATTTTATAGGAGGCTTTACAAAAGGAAGCCGTATAGAATCAGAAAATTGTTTAAGTAGAAACTTTAGAGAAGGAGCTAGGGTGTATGACGTAGAAGGAAAGGCAGCTACGCTAACTTCCCAAAGTAAGGGGAGCCTTGGAGGATATTCTGGACTCTATGGTAAGGTAGAAAAGGGTCAGGTTTTATATAGAAGGTTATCGGTTAAAGAATGTTGTAGATTACAGACTGTTCCAGACAATTATTTTGAAGGTTCTGGAGTATCTTCTAGCCAAGCTTATAAAATGTTAGGAAACGGATGGACAGTAGATGTTATTGTTGAATTTTTAAGGGGCTTAAAATGAATAAAAACGTATTAAAATTTATATTTGGATACCTCATACTTTATGGGTTAGTATTAATATTTTTAGCACTTTTTGACACAGGACCTAAGAATAATTTACTTAATTTAAAGATTAATGATCCAAACTTTCTTAAGGAGTATAAGCTATGAATACCGTTGCAAAAACTATTATAAACAACTTATGCGATGATTTACATTTTGATAACGTAGATGCAGGGTGGTACACCGACATAAAAACAGGGTTACCTCTAGAAAGAAATATTGGAGAAATTATAGCTCTAATTCACTCAGAGCTTTCAGAAGCTTTAGAGGCTTGCAGGAAAGGATTAAACGACGATAAACTTCCACACCGATTGGGCATTGAAGTTGAGCTAGCAGACGCAGTTATCAGAATCATGGACTTGTGCGGTTATCAAAAACTAGACCTTGGCGGAGCCATGCTAGAAAAGATTGCTTACAATAGGCAACGAGCCGACCACAAGCTACAAAACAGGCTAAAAGATGGCGGAAAGAAGTTTTGAGGATTATAAAAGCTAAACTTCCATTTAAAATCATGTTAAGCGAAAACTCTAAGTTCTTTTATATTATTAAGGTAGAGAAACCGAGAGGAAAGGGAATCTTAGATGGAGAAATACTTTTTAGATATAAAACTAAAGTAGCAGCGATTAAAGCCTTTAATCTAATAATAAAAAACTGGGAAGATAAAAATGATAAAAATTAAAAATTTAAAAAAAACGTCCACAAACATTAATACTTATAACACAGACTTAAGTAAAGTGGGTTTTATTTATGAAATACCTTCGGTAGGTAGTTCCTGTTTGTTTATTACCTCAGTAAACCAAGAAATAGACCCTAAAAACTCAATAGTTACTAGTTTAATAAAAGAAGTGACTATAGACTCAAGTAATTTTGTAGTTGTTAAGACAAGAAACTCGACCTATGAGTTTACCTTGGAGGAGACAATATGAGCGAATTTAAAAGGTATCAGTCTTTGGCGAAACTAAACAATAAAGAAGACTTCAGATCAGAAAGTAAAAAAGTATTTAGGACTGTAAGATGAAACAAGAATTTAAAACCATGCACGGTAATGAATATAGCACTCCGCAAGCAGTATTTAATTATTTTAATAAAATCTATAACTTTACGCATGATTTAGCTGCTTCAGATTTAAACTATAAATGTAATAATTACTTTACTATGGAAAACGACTCCTTAAGCAAAGACTGGCATAAATTAGAAGGTTATCTTTGGCTAAACCCTCCTTATAGTCCTCTAAGACCTTGGATCGAAAAAGCTCAAAAAGAAGCTGACCTAGGGGCTAAAGTTTGCTTACTAGTACCACCATTTTTAAATACAAAATACATACATAACAGGCTTCCTAACAAAATAATTTACATTGTTGGAAGGCTTGCTTTTGAAAGAGAAGGTCAAGCTCAAAAAGGAAACACAAAAGACTCAGTGCTTTTAGTTTTTAACGACGATGTCGTGCGAGGAGCATCTTCTTGGCTTTCTAGAAGTGAACTATTAAAGGAGACACTATGTTGATCATCGGAAGAGTATTGTGGTGGGATAATCGTGACCAAGAAGGGGTCATTGTTGATGCCGAAAATAATGAATACTATTTCAACTCCTCTACGTTTCCTGAATTTTCAAAATTTAAATCCCTTGAGGGTCGTTTTGTTGAATTTGGAAAAGATAAAAATATTAAGCATATTCGTTATGCTTCGAATATTTTTGTAGTTCCGCTCAATGCACAATCTAAAATTAAGAAATCTTTCGAATTAAAATCGAAAGTAAACCCACCTAAAGCTTCGATGTAGGTGCAGAAATGACAGCATTCTCATCTCAAAATAAACTAGATATAATAGAGCCAACAAACCAAGATCAGAGGATTGATGGGACCAGTCTTTACTTTTCAAATAACGGCTTATTCTCAGAAAACTATTTAGCGCACCGTCTTCCAGAAGAAAAGAGCGATCCTTTTATTTTAGAGCATTGGGAGACTGAGCCATTACCTGACTTTTCAAAGTGCTATGAGTGGATGTTGTCAACTTGGGTTGAGTATAAGGATATTTACAAGGATCTTGATGAAGCTCAGCTTGAAGATAAATGGATTCGTCCAATCTTGAAGCTACTCGGATGGAATTATGAAGTTCAGGATCGGCTAAAAAAGCGTGGAAAAACTCAGATTCCAGATTACTCACTCTTTGCGGATGAAAAGTCATATATAAAGGGTAAATCTGCAAAAAGTGATGAAGCATATTTTCAGTATGTTTTGGCTGTAGCCGACGCTAAGGCTATGGGAGTTAACTTGGACGGTACTTTGAAGTTTTTGGGAATACTAGGTCGGATTTCCAAGGCATAAAGTGTCAAACTATTAGACACTTTTCATAAGTTAGACACATTATAATA
>Ga0136591_1000208_pt1 | contig 26824 bp, 22 predicted proteins | sample AntRauMFilla3767_FD_104929 | JGI IMG/M metagenome (GOLD analysis project Ga0136591, IMG submission 104929) | Saline lake microbial communities from Rauer Islands, Antarctica - Metagenome Filla 3 #767 | ecosystem: Environmental > Aquatic > Non-marine Saline and Alkaline > Saline | place...
CTCCTCAGCAGCAGACTGTGGCTCCAAAGCCTCAGCCTCCTCAGCAGACTGCGGCTCCAAAGCCTCAGCCTCCTCAGAAGCAGACTACTACAAATGACATTGGTATTAAAAAGACCATTGATTTTCCACCTGCACAAAAACTGTATGAAACTGAAATTGAGCCAATGAATACTGTGTTGAAAGATCTCAAAAGAGAATTAATTAAAATGTTTACCAATTTGGAGAACATGTCGAGTCCTTCAAAAGACAAAATTTTTGGATGTATGATAAGACTGCTACTTTACCACTTTCAAAATGTGACTGATATTAAGAATGTAAGAATCTTTGCAACTCAGGGTTTCAAAAATCTAGGTATTAACGGAATTGTTAGTGATTGTCTTAAAGGATTTCCTATTCTGAATGTTATTGTAGATGACCCAAATGTTTCAAAGACAAAAATTCAGGATACAATTAACAATGCAATTCTGCAATACCGTGGTTTTTTGAAGAAGAATCTGTTTAGCCAGACAGAATACTTAAAAGAACTCAGTGAACCATTAAAGAATTACTTACCAAAAGATGTCTTTGAATTTTCATTTGATGAAGAAAGCTACAAAAAGCTATCATCTTATGACATTTTTAACAATGAACGATTAACTGACTCACCTAGACAGCCTGTATTTATTAATGAAAATGAGAATGATGGCATTTTTACTGTTCATGCTAATTTTGGAATGAAAATTTCTGATGAAAAATATATCAAGACAAGCTTGACATTCATGCAAATAAACATACTTAATGTGCAAGATGAAACAATGAAATTGATTGAAGACAACTTTTGTCAGTGTGCCAAAACTCAGGTGTTCTTGTCAGATGGTTCTACGTGTCCTCTATACTTGCCACCAATTAATGTCTTAAAATTTCTTAGCAAAAATAATAGCACAAGAATGGAAGCATTAAACAAAATTCAACAGAGATGAGATTTATATAAATGATTTGACTTAAATTTAATTAAATTATTTTTTTAAATGAATCAAAGGTATTTTAGAGTTGGTGACATTATTGACAAACAATTACGTCATTGTTTTAAAAATATTACATGGATAATTGTTCAACACTTGAAGGAAATAGAGTTAAAGGAATTTATGGAATTTCCTTTTTTCAATATCAACGATCCTTTTACACTAGTTGTAAAGAGTTCATACATTAACAGAGATTTTAACCAACTTTTTGAAGATGTTGATTATGTATTATATTTAATGGTAAATATATTTAAGGTTCATCCTCTTTTGAAAATCATTGTTTCATGTAAACACATATTTGAATCAAATGAAAACTATATACAAAAAACAGTTTTATATGAAACACCAACTAACATTTTAAAAGAGTTTGTTATAAATTGGCCAGATGAGTTTTTACAAATTCAATATAAATAAATTATGATGTCATTATTAATGTCTGATGATGAAAGAGGTTCCAACCTTTTTAAAAACCGCAAAGGCATTGCTCACTCAAAGCCGAAGGTATAAAGAAACCCAAGATCATGAGGAAAAAAAGCATTCTACGATGTTTGTCCAAGATATTAAAAAATTAAAGGATGTATTGGAAAATGATAATGAAGAAATAGATAAAAATGAAAGTGAAGACATTAATTAATGACGCCCTTGTAGTATATTTTTAATTTGATTTAATACATCAATTGTCTCTTGTCTATATTTTGCTTCTTGTGCTTCTGTTTCTGCATTTGCTTTATCTGCTGCTTCTTTTAGTGATTTTTCTTTTTTTGCAGCTTCACTAGAATCAATTGCATTGATTCTCCCTGGAATAATTTTTACGGGATTTTTAATGCGTTCTATTTCTGTTTTAAATTTCTTTGTTTGTTTCTTCTTGTAATCATCTACTAATGACAAATAAAGTAAAATTATTCCAATAAAAGACACAGTGACTTGAGTCATCTTATTATTTAAAAACAGTTTAAGATAATCCATTCCAGTGGAATTAATAATTCTTAAAAAGAATTCAGATACTTGTAAGACATAGGTAGTAATTTCAAAGCCTCTTATTACAATAAAAGAAAGCATAAGCCACGTAACATGAATATATAAAGAAACATTTTTAAAAATAAAATAAATCATGTCAATAGGAAGTAATTTATAAGTTCTTTGGAACATTTGAGCAGCAGTTCTCCATGAATTATTCCAAAAAAAAGTAACTATTTTAGTAAACATTTTAGGAGAATCGAGTATTTTCTTCCATTCTTCTGTTGAGTATTTAGGAATTAAATATTTTAAATTGAATTCACAAATAAACACAGGTAAAGATGCTACCGCTCTAATATGTTCAAAAGTTCTACCATCAATTTTTCTCAATTTTTTAACTACCCAATTAATATTATTAAAAGATTTTTTTAAAAAATTTTCTGTTGTTCTACTTTTGTTTAATGTTAATGTTTCTTGTTCTTTTTGATTAACATTTGTTGTTTCAGTATTACCTCCATAAAGATTAATTATATGATTAGTTTGTTCTAAAAATTCTTCAGTTTTAAGAAAACTCATGTCAGCTTTTTGTTTTAATTAGCAATAATATATATCATTTAATCTTTGATTCTTAAATACGGACATGTGAAAAATCATGTAACAAAGTGTCTCTAAAATCTACTTGTTTTTTATATTCATCTACAAGTCTTTGATATTGTTGTGTATCTGTTTCATGTAACGGATTATCATTTTGTTTTTCTTCTTTGAAAAAAATATATACACAGTAAATTAATATACCTATTATTGCAAATTGTGATGATGTAATTTTATAATTGTTTATCATCTTAATGGGTTCTATCATTATAAATTTAAGAAATAAAAGCGAAGTATCTAAGAAGAATTTAACAATAAGATAGCTTGTAGTCAAAGTTGTAGATACTGAAAGATAAACAACAATCCAAGTCAAATACATAATTAAACGAACATTTTGAAATATTTTATAAACCACTTGAATAGGTAATGATTTGGTGATTGTTTGATATAGTTGTGCAGCAACTCTCCATGAATGTTTCCAAAAAGTAACAACCACTTTTCGAAATAATTTTGGATCATCAAGGATATTTTTCCATTGTTCTTTTGTATATTTTGAGAGAAGGTGTTTGGAAATATATTCACTAAGAAACAATGGTATAGATGCAATTATTTTAGCCTTGTGGCTTGATATACGGTTTTTTAATTTTTTTAATTTTTTAACAATCCAAAATTCATTATTAAAAGACTTTTTTAAAAACTGAATAGTAGTTTTTGAAAGGTTATCTGAAAATGATTCGTCAGATATATTTCCTGCAATTTGAGATTTTGTAATTTGTTCACTGTTTTCACTGCTTTCAAAAAGTTGATCTAATGAAAAGTATGTCATTTTATATCTTTCTTACAAAAATAGTAGGGTTATTGTAAGATTCTACTCTTAACAAGATTTCATAAAGTCTACACAGTTGTTTTTTTGTCATTTCTTCGTAATCAAACGTTCTTCCACTTAAATTATGAATTTTCTTGTAAAGAACTTTTTTTGACATTTCGCCATTGCCGCATTCAGTTCCTTTGTTATTTTGTTTATGAATAACGAAAAATAATCCTGCTCGTGATTGAGGTCTCATATAGAAATATCCCAATGCATTTTCTAAACTTTTTGGCGGTGGAGGTTTTATAAGTTGACCTATTTCTAAAGGATCTGCGTGTCTCCAAGTTTGATTATCTGGATTTTTGACCATATAGTTACCATGATTATTGAGAACCCAACGTTCAGATCCTTTTTCATCAATATAAGCAAATAGGTAACCAGCTGACAATAAACTTTTTCTGAAAACAGGAATGTTTTCTATTTCTCTAAAGTCCTTGGTTCTGTCAACAATAAAATCAACAAAAGCATCGTAATTGTTTTTAAGTAATTCTTCTTTGAATGGAATTTTTAATTGTTCAATTCTTTCTGTAATATTACCACTTACTTCATTTTTGGAATCATTTGATAATAAGACAAGTTGCTGGGGTGTATTAATTTCATCTAATCCTATTCTTTGTTCATCTGTTAAATACATGTCTGGATCTACACCATCTGGATGAAAAAGAAATATTTGATCAACTGTTTTAATAAGGTAACCTCTATGGTTATGTTTTCGAACAACATCCATACCTTGTATTACCATTTGATGTAATGCATAACTGATAAGTTCTTTATCAGTTCGTGTAAACTTGCTTATTTCGTGTACAGTTCCTTTAACATGTTTCCAAAAATAATTACGTATCTCTCTAACTAGTTCATTTAGTTCTTCGGACAAAAAGTATTCATCAAATGTTGAATCATCAAAATTGAGTGTAAGTTTAGGAGATTGTTTTTGTGAATTACTTGAATCTTTTAGCATTCCAAGATGGTCTTGTATATTAACATTGTGTAAAACATTACCTTGTGAAGTTTCTACCTGATGAAGAATATAAGTTGTCTTATCAAAGTTATAAGACCAGTTGAGTTCATAGTCAATACTATTTTGAATAAGGATATTCTGAACTTTATCCATTGTAACTTGTTTTTTTTCACCCATTCTATACATCCACATATCTACTGTTTCAGTTTCTGGATCAGATGGGTCTATGGCAGTGTGAAGATAGACAGTGAGATTTCTTTTAGATGGAGGAAGAGAAACATGAGAACATTTGCGTTGAGCTCTTCCTACTACTTGTTTGATTTTATTCAAATGAAAATGAGGTTCCATTATATGGACTTCTCTTATATTTTTCAGATCTAATCCTTCAGATGCAATACTTGTTCCAATAACAACTTTCACTCTACCTGCATTAATTTCTTTTAATTCATCTGAGATATTCATGTTAAATTGAGAATCACCTGTTAATAAAGAATATGTTCCAGCGTAAGGAGGAAGATCTTGTACATTAGTTAATAAAGATGGTGCATTAAGACTACGTTTAAATCCACGATGCTCTAAAGCAATAGCTAGTGGTAATACACCACTATGTACATAAAAAGAGTAAACTAATACAGTACCCTCGCTGCTAAGAATTTTGTCCACAATTGAGTTCATTTTACAAGAATATTTGCCTAATGAATTAGGGGTTAGAAAAGGAGTTATTTTGTAAGAAAAACGAGTATTACCTTTGGAATATGTTGATTTAAAGCATTTCATAAATGCAGTTTTGCCATATGTTTCTTCAGTGTTATCTTCATTGTTTGTATCATCTGTAACTTCTCCACATGGAAAGGTGATATTGGCTAGTTGTCTTGGAGTAGCCGCCAAAGTTTGTTGATATTTTTTCAAAAGCTGTTTATTATAAATTCTTGATTGAAATGGAGAAAAATAAGAAATATATAATTTATCTTTTAAATCTTGGATTCCATCTTTTATAATATTCCCATTAATAAATTCTTTTTTGGGAAGATGAAGATTTACTAATTTTCTATCTTTTGGATAAAAAATCATTGGAAATGAGAATGGATTTTCTCCTCTCATGTAAGAAACGTATCCACGACTAGCCTCATTTAAGATCTGTATTGATTTTTTATTTTTGAGGTTACCATGTTTATCAAAAACATCATTGCCATCATTGGCATCATCAATAATGGGACGTTTGTCATTCGCCAATAAATAATTTAACAACCAAATAATTTCTCTTGCACTATCATACATAGGAGTTGCACTCAATAAAATAAGCTTAACATTCTCAGCAAAATAAAACACATCTCGAATTAATTTTGGATTTTTCTTATCAGTTTCTTCATTTTTTGATCTCACATTGTGAACTTCATCCAATATAAATACTCTATTGGAATATTTATTTCGAATATCATTTCTATATTCTTCCGAAAAACGTGTTTCATCTATTTCTCCATATCTATTCCAATTTACCATCTTAATTACATCTACTTCAGATGCAAACTCTCCATATCCATAAAATTTATATTTAGAATTAATATATTTATCAGTGGCTTCTTGGGAATGTTTCCTCATTCCACAAAATCCCTTCAACTGTTGAACAAAATTGTCTTTAAGACTGTTAGGAGTTATTACAGTAATTGGATTACTAAATACATTAGTAAATTGTTCGGCAATAGTTATGGCTGTACATGTTTTACCAACTCCTAGACCATGAAATAATAAAATACCATTGTAAGGTGTCAATGGAGAAATGTAATTACGTAACATTATCTGATTAGGAGTGAGTCTAAATGGTCTGTTGAGAGAACATTCTTGTTTAACAATATCATCATATGTTTTTCCTTCAATTTGATTTTTTATACTCTGAAACTTATTAAATTCTTTTTTGTCAAAAATTTTAGAAGAAAAATGCGGATCATCAAGTTCTGGATACATGACTTTTACAATATTTTGATTTTAAATATCAATACAATTTCATTTTCAACCAAACTAAGTCTTTTATTTGAAGAAGTATTTTCTTAATGGTCAATTTTTCAGAGTGTGCGACATTAATAACATTTTCTATATAAGTACCAGATATTTCTTTAAATTTTTTAATAACATCATCACTAATGTTATTTATTTGATTAGGAATTTGTTCAACATAATTAATTGCATTTTTCTCTTTACTTTCTTTTTCAGACAATCTTTTAAAATAATCACTCCATGTACGTGAACCTGGTTTTACAAGTATGTTTGCTATTTCATTGTTTAATTGATCAAATAAAACAATTAACTGTTTTCTAAATTCTTCTTTAAGTATTTTTCCTTTTTTATAAGAAATGTATAAGTAGTAGGTTTTAGTGGTTAAATAAAAAGCAACACTTAAAAAAATACTGTACACTGTGGAATTGAAATAAAAATTTCCTGACCCACTCATACTTTTCAATGTATGTTCTGAAGCTTTGATAGGATCTAGATCTTTTTGATCATTATTTTGTTTTTTATATAATTCTATTATCTTTCCAAAATTTTGTCTAATTCTTTCTATTAGTTCAGGACTTTTAAGCCTAGAAATTAAACTATACATAGATTTAGCTACATTTTTAGAGTTGTCCTGATTAAAATATGGAAATAAAGTTTGAAAAAAAGAAAGATTATATTTTGATGGATTTATAAGGAAATCACGAATAGTTTGAAATATTTCAAAATTGCCATTTGCAATTTCTTTAGCAACTTGAGTTTTTTCATAATCAGATAAATTACGACCTGTACGTTTTCTATTTCTCATATATTCGACTAGACTTGCCATAACACCTGATGCAATAATCGCAGAATTAATTGCTAATGTCATTTTTATATTTGATTTATAATTTGTGAATCTAAATCAATAAACATTTTAATACGTTCTTTATTAATAGACCTGATAGATTTTAATACTTCATCACGACTTTTCCATTGAACCCTACTAATTTCTCTTTTATCAAATGCTTTAGAATTACATTCAATTAAAGGATCAAATTTCATTACATAATACACATGTTCGTAACTTGTTTTGTTACTACCAATGAATTTTTCGATGCGAGGTCTGTGAAAAAAACTGCGCATTAGTCGATGATCAACACCTGTTTCTTCTTGAAATTCTCTCAGAGCACACAGATATGGATCTTCTTTGTTTTTTTTGCTAAGACGTCCTTTTGGAAAACCCCATTCAGGTTCTTCCAATTCACTTTGTGTTCTTCCAAGAATTTGAATAAATACTGGATACATCAGTTCATAGTTATCAAAATTTGCAAAATATCGTCCGGTGTGAAAATGACTAGATAGTTTTTTGAATGTTGGAGACTTAGATATAAGATTTCTTTCATAAACTGTCATATTTTTAAACATATAAGCCATGTATTCAACATCCATAATATCAAATTTCCCAAGAAGAAATTCACTAAAATTTAGAGAATGAATTCGTTGAACCATAAGATATTGAATATCTTCTGGTTTGTCCTCATTTTGTTTAAAACAAATAACGCCAGTACTGACAATATGTTTTAAACCTAACTTGTTCAGCAACAAACATTTCTGTTTAAAATTTTGAATTGGGTCGTCGACACACATGGTTCTGTATTTTACTTGTTTTACTTAGAAACTAAATATATGATAATCATAAATCATTTTTTTTGATAAATATAATAAATATGGCACCCAGAGATAGCACCGTCATCAGTACTCTAAAAGAGATTAAAACGGTTCTCGAAGAGAAAAGACCTGACAAAGCACAAAAAAAGATCAATAGTCTACTGAACAAATTTGAGAAAAGTGAAAATGCTCCGGATAAACCACTTAGTGAATACAACAAATTCATTCAAACTGAATTTAAAAAGATGAAAGACGCTGTTGGTCCCAATGGAGAACCTCTCAGTGCAACCGAAAAAATGAACCGTGCCGCTCAAGAATGGAAACCAAGTAAGTAAAAAGTAAAACATTAAAAGAATCAAACTAAGTCTTTAAACCATATGCTATCCAGCAATATGGAATAACAGAAGCATTTGCTCTCATAGTAACGCTTTTTTCATCGTACAATTGAGGTTGTATGTTAAACTTGGTATTATTTGTTTTGCCATCCACACGATAACACTGGATGCCAAAAAACTGAGTAAAAGGTATGGTAAACATTATATCTGCATTTTCAAAATATTGAATACCCCACTGTAACAGAAAAGTACCTAATTTAAAATAACCGGATTTCCCTTCCATGAATTGATAATCTAAATCAAAAGTATCCTCAAATGATTCAACATGTGAAGATAAAGAAATATGAGATAATGAATATATGTTCCATATTTGCAATAAAGCAGTAATAACAGCAATGATGATCACTAAAATAAAAAGCCTCATTTATTTATTGTATTCATATCAAAAAAAGAGGAGTTAATGTTGAAATAAAACATAATATAGTCATTAGATACCATGTGATTTTCATAGCCTGTGATCTCTCAGTAGTAAATCTAAAGAGATCAGGTCTTTGAATAACAGCAGTTACAACCAAACCAAAAATTGACATTATTGCTAAATTAAACAAACCATCTTTGAGAAAAAGGACCTTGATTAAGTTATCTCCTATTATGTTTATTACTCCAAAAATGACCATTGTTGATATAAAATATACCCCACTAACAAAAAAAACAGCTGCTGTGAGAGAACGACGAGTGTTAGTGTTAAAAAACATAGCTCTTATTACTTGTGTTGTTATAATCCATATTCCCAAGTTTATAAATTTTAGTAAATAAATAATTAAGAATTTTCGGTCAGTTACATAATCCTTAAGAGTATAAGACTGATTGATTTCTACAGAAGAAATCAGTTCTTTTGTTTTATCCAAATTTTGACGTAATTCTCTTTGTACAGAAGGAGTATGAATAAATTGTTTTATATTTAATTTATCTATTTCTTCTACTACTTGTTGTGTGTATTTCTGAGTAAAAAATACCTTGCTCATCTCTTTCATGTCATTTATTTTTGACTCAATCCTCCTAACATCTTCTTCATATATAGATATTTGTTGTTTGAGCTCAATATGATTTTTCCAGCGTTTTAAATAAGAAAGAGAGTTATTCAATCTCTGCGTAAAAATATGAAAAATTAAGCGCTTGTACTCTCGAACATGTCTGCGAATTTTTTGTAACATGCTCTTTAAGTTATCTTTTAGGACATTCTCTACTTCTAATACATAGAAAGAGCTTTTGAAATTTGAACGAGATATTTTCATATCATCATTTACCATTTCAAAACCTTTAATAAGATCATTCATCATTGATTCCTCCATATTGTCTATACTATCTCTACTGCTTTGAATCTGTTTTTCTAAAACAGTAAAAACCTCAATGTCAAATTCTGGTGATATATATTTACCTAGCTGTTGTAAAGGATTACGACATTTTTGATTCATTTCAATTTCACGTGCCTTCTTTTTAGCCTCGCGCTTCAGCCTAAATAACTCATTTTCTTTCTGTTTTAAGACAAGAAGTTCAGTTTGCTCTAATTTACTAAGATTAATATAGGGTAAGTAACCACGCTCCAATGGATTACCATCTGGTATCGCTTTCTCTAAATCTTGTTGATAGATTTCTTTGTTAGTTTTACGCCATTCTTGATACAAAGATTTTGCTCTGTTATACAAGGTCTTTACCTTTTGATATTTAATAAAATTAATATCCCCCTTATCTTCTTCGACTAAATTTAAAAGACTTTCTAATTGATTTTTTAAAACTCGATTCTTAGCTAATGATCTAGTATTTTGTTTCAATTCAATTAATTTTTTAGAAAGTTCTTCCTTTTGAGAAGATAGATCGATATTTAATTTTTCTAATTCACTTATTCGCGGATCAATCGACGATTCTTGGTTGGAAGAGTAAATCTGTGATTGCGATGCACGCTGTCTTCTAGAAGCTAGCTCTGTATAATTATGTTGAATTTTACTGTCAATTATTTTAATAACATTCTCGATTGCATCAATCTCTGCTTTTGATTGTTTTTCATCTTCTTCACTATATTTTTTAACCTCTAAAAACATTTGTTCCATCTCTTGTTTCATATTATCGATTGTAGGACCATATGTTTCAGGATCAACTTGTTTTATGATCTCTTGTCTAGATACATTCTGAGCGAATTCAGCAACACTCTGAATATCACTATCATTAATTGAAGTATCTGATTTTTTAGCTTCAATTAGTCCAAGAAGTTTAGTTGTAGATTCTATTATTAAATTTAAGTATGTCCCTTTGCGATTAGGAACTGATTCGCCTAAATATTTTGTGTTATTAATAAAATTTTTACTAATATCAATTATTTGAGATTTTTTCGACTCCAACGAAGATATGGTAAAATTTTTATTAATCAAATTAATTTCCTCATTTTGAAGATGTAATAAATATTGTTTAACCTTTTCATTAGTTTTGCTTATTTCAAATATTTTTCTATCTTTTTCTAATTTTTGTTCATATTCAACAGCATTTTTAAATCTATTAATATTTTTGTTAATTGTATCTTTATTACCATATTCCTTATAAATTTTGTCATATAATGTTTTAAAAGGACCATTTTCTCCAAAAACAGATGTTCCTGTTAAAGCATAAAAAAATATATTATCAAACTTATTAAATTCTTTTTTTTCTATTTTTTCATTCAGTTTAAATTCATCTTCTAAGGCATTGTAAACAGTGTCCTCATCATATAGTGTCTTTAATTCATATAGTAATTTTTCCAGAATAATACGTTGATTATTTGTGTCATTGTCAAATAGAGAAAAATTAAATTGACTAGATGTCAGTTTACTTTTTATATCTGTTTCTTTTAATTGGTTATTAGCAGCAGTAGAATTGTCAGACTTAACAGGGTCATGATTAGAAGCAGAAGGAATCTGATCAGTTTTATTCATATTACTCCTTACCGTACTTTCATCTACATGCTTGTTTGCGGATTGATTTTTTTCTTGTTCAGTTGGTTTCTCATTTTGTTTTTGTTGATCATCTTGTTTACTCATTAAACTCGATTTGTTTGTTTTTTCATTCATTCATTAAATAAATATTCATTTGATTGCCCATTCATTTTGCTTCTTAATTTTAATTATTTCTTCGTCTGTCATATCTTGTTCAATACCAAATTTTTTTTGAACATCTTCTGGAGCCATCATCTTCATTGTATTCGCAACATATCGACTTGCTCTCAATAAGAGAGAGTTATTGTTTAAGTAATCACTTGCCAAAAGTATATCAAGAATGATTTCATCATTCTTTTTAAAGAAACTATTATCAAACTGGTTTGTTTCCGGATGGTTGTCACAATGATCAGCAAACTCTTTCACATTAGTAGGTAACATTGTCATTTCTAATTTAAATAATTCTGGATTCATAAAGTGACGTTGTTCACAGTATTGGATAATTGTTTTTAAGACGTTACTATTAATTTTAGGAAGTGGAATAAGATCACAATCGGTAACATCATTATAAACATTCTTTAGGGTTGTCAAATAATTTACAATATATTCATTAATTGTAATAATAACATTATCATTGCATAAACACTTGATTCCATTCATTGGAGAATCTATAGACATATTGGCATAATCTTTCTGAAATATATTGTCAAATCAATTTTTAACTTGAAAATACATGAACAAAAAATAAATGTTTAAAAATATTTTTGTCAATTGAAATTATTTAGAAACTAAATTTGTAATATAGTTTAACTCATATTAACCATCTCTTCAATGGAAGATCCTTCATATCCTTTTTCTCCCATTGAATTTGGGACTACTCTCACTTTTTGTGGATGGAACATGTATCCCATAAAACATGCTGCAATGTTCTCTTTGTTAAGCCAAATAGTCTTGACCTTCATAATAAATGTCATAAATGTGTTTTCAAGATCATTCACACTGTCGTATTCATATGGTTTTCCATCATTGTCAACAACAGGAAATGCAAACTTATCATCATAAATTGGTAAGTTAAAGACAAAATAGTATTTATCGGTGGGTTTGTCTTGAATAGGAAGACCTTTATCATCTTTCTCACATGTGAATTTCAAGCAACTTTTAATTTTTTGTTCAACTGTCCATTTAATATTGTCTTCATCTGCAACATTGTTTTCTACCATGTTTTGATAATCAACCGGAAACCAAGTTTTATAGTTGTCAGCAGCAGTTGTAATTAATTTTTCATTCAATGTTTGAATGAAATCTTTCATATCATGATTTGATGAATCAATTGCAGGATAAAGCAAGACTTTTTGCTTGTTTTTATTTTCTTTTTCTTTTTCTTCTCGATCTTTATCATCATTTGGTTTGGGAAACCTGCATTTCAGCTCAGAAAACTGTACATTTTGTCCATGTGGAGAAGTAGTAGTAATAAATCTTGTAACTTTGTCTGATGGAGTAAAAACACTTGAAGAGATTTTGAAACTTTCGGCAAGTTCTTTGTTAGCGCGAGGCATGTTTGATTCGGAGTGAACAAACAGAGGAATAGGTATATATATACTATGATAATGTAATTACATATATGCTTTTCAATTTTTTCGATCTATGAAATCATACATTAAATCATCTGATTGAAGTGTTTGTTCATCAAAATAAGTTCTTGGTATGAATTTATATTCGATTTTTTTAGTGTTATTTGCGACTTTTAGTTTTTGTTCATAAATGCCAGCCACAATCATTATAGATCCAACTAATACTAAAATCATGATTAAAGCTTTCATTTCTTTCGCCGGTTCTCTTTATTCTCTTTCTTTTTTTTCTTCTCGTTTTCCTTTTCAACAATTTCATATGTATTATAATGTTTATTAAGCATTTCGTAGGTCATTTTATTACTATCATCTTCATTAGTTTTTCCAGTCATCATGGATCTTCTTATTTCCAGAAGATTTTTAATAAACTGGATGTCAGCTTCTGGATCTGCGGCTGTTTTAAAAACATGAGGTATTTTTAAAAATAGTTCTGGCATTTTATGAGACCATGCCATACATTTTTCATGTGGATTCGCATATGATGTGGTGTCATTTTTAATTTTCTGAAAAATATCTAAAAAAACTGAATCTTCAATCTCCATGATTTCTATTTTTTGTACATGTCTATAAAAAAATGACTAGTTCTTCTTTCTGGATGCGTAGCACAGTGTTAATTATTATGATAGCTTTGATTATTCTTCTCATTGTTAAATGTTCAAACAGGGGAACTTCTTCACCTAGACAAGAAGAAGCTTTTGGTGATGATGGTGTGAATTACAGTAGCATGGATTCTATAATAAAACCTGATGTTACTGATGAAGAAACTCTTGTATTAGGAACTCCAAATGCAAAAGAAGAACGTTCTGGAGTGACAAATTCATTCCCCATGTCTCCAGAACTCAAAGCAGCGTATGCAAGAAGTACCGAAAATGTAAAAATTGCAGAAGCAGATGAAATTAAACCTTATGGAGCAGATGATATGAATATGGATGATTTTGCTAATATATCTGACATGACATCTACTGAACATAAGGTCCCCGAAAATCCTTTTCCTAGTGACATGGTAATGCCTGAAGATTTACTTCCACAGGATGCTGCTAACTCACCATTCTCACAAATGAATCCACCCGTTGATGGTTCTATCATGGATCAAAACTTTTTGCAATCAGGTGTGAACATTGGAATTGACACTAAAGGAAGTACTATGAAAAATCCTAACTATTCTCTTCGAAGTGACTATCCAGTGACAAAACTCTCCGGAATTCCATGGAACAATACAGAAAGAGATCAAGATCTTAATAGGAAATTTTTTGAGATTGGTGCTTGTTAAGCCAGTAATATGCTAATTTAGGACTAGGATACAGACATTTCTCTGTTTTGTCAAAAATAAAACACGATTTGTCAGAGACGTAAAAAATCTCAAAAAAGGGATCATCATATTTCTTTCCAGGAGTCCAGTTAGAGTGACCTATAATTTCTGTTATTAAATCCATTAATTTTAGTGTTTTTACATTTAGATTAACATAAACATTTACAGATTTTACGTGTCTAAATGCGAGATGAAATTCTCACTTCTTGACGCTCCGGAAATAAATCTTTTTTTGGGAGGAGGGACTCCAGCTGACCTTCTCAAACTTAAACTAATGAGATTTTATTCAAAAAAGGAAAATATAATTCCATTGAAAACAATTGTGTCCCAGAAACAGAGAATATCATTGAGATTAATAGATTCATTTGTTACAAATTACAGTAAACATCACAATATCATTATTCCTAATATTATGAAAGGTTGTAAAGAAGGATTTCCCATTAATAACAATTACAAACAACAATTACAATCATTTGGAAAAGTCATGTTTGATCCCTTCCGCCGGGAACACAAAATAACTTTTGTGTATGGAGAAGGTCCAGATGACTTTTTAGAAACATCATTAGGACAAATGAATATATTTAAATGGCTTATTGAATACAGAATATTAGATTTTATGGAAGCCAATCTGGAAAAAATAGAAGTTGCTATGAATGGTCCAAAAGAACAACCTTTTCAAAAAGTATCTTTTAAATTACCACCATGTATACAGAGTTCTAAAGAACCTCGAATTATACGTTTCGAGTGAATACAAAATACTTATATAGAAAAGACAACTCTTTTTCAGCAGGGGTCATACTCAAAGCTTCTTGAGCTGTCCACGTTTGATTTCCAGTACTGTTCTTTTTCAAATTATTAAATATTTCTTCAAAACTTTGTTGTCCTTTCATTCCTAGTTCATTCTCTTGTTCAGGGGTCAACAAATGGATGTTTTTTGAAGCCATATATGCTACCAACAAATCAAAACTAACCATGTATTCTGAAAGCTCTTTTCCAATACTTGCTATATTGAATTCTAATTTATAACCAACACTGTGACTGTTGTTAAAAGATTTTTTATATTTTTTCTCCATAGACCACACTCTTTCAGGTCCTATAAAACCTTCATATTTTGTTTTTTTCTGAAACATGGAATCTATTTTAATGGCATCTAAACAGGTACCAATGAAATAGCCTCCAGGAGCCAGCATTTGGTCAACATTATTAACAAAGTTTAGAAGTGTGGTTTTGTTTTGGAAGAAATAGTGAATTGCAAACTGACAGCTGATTAAATCAAATGATTTTGGCTGCATCATTTTATAGTATCTTTGCATCTTGTAAGACAGATTACGCTTGTCTCCAGTACCCCACAATATCTTCTTGAGATCTTTTTCTGGATCCTGATCAATTTGCTCATTAATAGGTAGACCACCATCCATTTTCAAAAACACATACCGGTAGTCCCTAGGTATCTTGTTTTCTGACAAACGTTTGATAGCACCTTCTTCTTTGTTATACAAGTTATGTGCTGTAACATCTATGCCAATCATGTCAGTTGCCCCAATTTTTACATACTTAAATATGTCACCTCCTTGACCACATGCTATGTCTAACACTGATTTGACTTTACCCTTGAACTTATAAATGAGAGCACTTCTCTTAACAAATTTATTGTGAAAAGTTGTTAAAGATTTAATCAGGTTACCCTTAAAACCATCATTATTGTGACGATGGTAGTAAATATCCTCAACATCATCCTGAATTTGCATATCTTTTTGATCATTATTTGTTTTTTCCTGATCTCTGATCTTCTCTAATGAAATAGGACGCATGGTGGTTATCCAAGAAGACATCACTGACCCAATGTCATTTGGTTCAGTTTTATCAATACGCTCTTTCAAAGTAATCCATTTGGTGTCCTTAAAAATACATTCCATAATCTTTCCATGTAAAGATGGAAGGCTTTCTTCTACCCACACCAAAGAAGTATCCTCTTGAGGAAGTACAGGAAAAGGATGCATTGTTTCTGGTTCAAATGCTTTGAGACCATAATTTCTGTTCCCTGTTGAATTTTCTAGATAATCTAACATATTTTCAAATTCTTGCATTCTACTTCCACACATAAGCTTGTATCTTTTGTAGTTTTTGAAATCACGGGTAATGGTATCATGATAATGTAATTTAAAATCCATTGAGTTATGAGAAGGAGGTTTCCATTTGAGTAAGCGATCCCATTTTTTAGAAAAATCTTTCTTCAGAGGCAGTCCATCATCCCAAGGAGTGAATATAACTCCATCCGAAGGTATGTTGTTAATTTTCAACATATTCATAATTCGATTGATACCGTTCTTATCAGCTATTTCAAAAACCTTGACTTCTACCAATCCCTCTGTAATTTTTTCTAGTCTTTTTGCGGCTAGTAGACGAGTACTCAGATCATGATCAGTGTGAAAGGGTTTTTTGGCAAAGAAATAGGTATCAAACACCATAACTTTGTGACCAGACATTTTCTCCACATCAAATAGAGATTCAGCAGCCTCCAAATATTCACCTCCTTTTAGCCTTTCAACTTGAAACTTTTGATTTATAAGGTAAGGAACACCTCTACGGTTAAAAAACAGCAACCTACGTTCTCCATCTGCCTTAATAGTAGCACTATAATTTTCTCCTACTTGGGTCACATGCTTGTGTTCAAAAGTCACAGGCTGAGGACCAACAAAAGTAGGTGTAATTCCTCCAATTAAGTTCATATACTCTGAAAATACTTGTTTTTGTTGATAAATAGGCAACATGTCTTCTTGATTATAAATGTAACCCAATAGTTGATGGGATTTTTCCATGATCAACTCTATCATTTTTTCATCATTATCATCTGTTTCAGAAGCTAGAAAAATCTCAATTTCATACTCAAAATGCATTTCATTTAGACCTGTTTTTACCACTGTAAAATCATACCGAAGGGGTTCATCAAATATGCTATATCTTTGTTTGTATCTATAAGACAGAGCTGATTCTCTGGAGATTCTATCCACTGAAGTTCGATCTTCTTTGCTCAATACCACACTCATGTTATAGTCTCGTATAGGGACACGTTTAAGAACAAGTTTTTTAATGGATTCTGCATTGGTACCTGCATCACTAACAATTTTATCCAAAGGAACCTGTTCTTGAAAGGCTTTCAAAGCATCATCTCCCGTAAGACGGATTCTGTATTTTTCATCTTTGCTATTTGTGTTTACAATGTCCAGTGATTTAGGATCCTTTGTAATACCTTTAAATTTAGACAATACTCTCTGAAAAGCTGCTCGATCTTTATAAACAGGATTAGGTAATTGTAATCTAATTTCTAATTCGGCATTTGCTTCTTGTCTAGCGCTTTGAAAAAGATCACGGAGCTCAATCTCTTCGGTCAACATTATTTTCTGATTTTGATTTATTGAATAACTCTTTCACTTTTTCATATATACTAATTCGTTTTTCCATAGATTTATTATCAAAAATAAAAGCTTTATATTTCCTTAAAGTTGGAAAATCTTCAGGTATATTGTTTTCATTACAAATAGAATTTGCTAATTTAATATATTCATCATTTTTATGAAAAATAGGTTGAATTGCATTAGTTGATTCATCAATTATATAACATTTTTGAGCATTTGATTCAATATCTTTATTTTCTTCAGGTACTTTAACATGAATCGTATGGACACGTTTCCCCTCACGTGAGTTAATAACTACTAAATGTTCAATATTACAAACTTGACAAAGATGAGTCAATGCATCTGATCCGTATTTAAACAAAATAAAATTAGAAGAATTCATAATGGAATTGATTTCATCATGTACTTTGTTTTTATTTGTCAAATCACTTGCTGCATTGATGATTTTGTTTCGAAGTAAAAAATCATTACAACTCACAGGATCATGACATCTCATAAAAAATGCACTTATTGAGTCATTTTTTTGATCATGATCGTCAATCTTATTTATGAAAGAGGTATCATTTTTACTTAAAACTTTTTGAGTCCAAATATCATCTACAGGTGCATCTGGAACGTCGCCTCTTTTATTCTTTAGTGTAGACAAAACGTTCGTTTTCAAGACCTCTGGAAAAATAGATACCATTTTCAAACAAATAAACTATGTTCTTTTATACGATCTTGGAAAAGATTGAAAGATTGAGTAAATCACAACAGCAACAACTTTATGACTTTATAGTTGATGTGATAAAAATACCTTATGTCAAAGTCAGCGATGGTATTGAAATTCTGATCAAAGATGTAGATCAATGTAAAATTAAAGAACTTGAAAAAGTAATAGATGATTTATTGGATAATTCTCCTGGAACCAATCTAAATCAAGAAAAACATGAAGAGAATGAAAATGAAAATGAGCCTGTTAATATCTCACTTAGTGTATTAAGAGACAAGATATACGATTTGTCTTACATTGAACATGAAGAGATATTGAAATTTTTATCTTCTAAATACGTGTCTTATTCGCAAAACAATAACGGTTATTTTGTTTGTCTTAACTCATTGGAACCACGTACTCTAAAAGAACTAGATGCATTGACAAATTTTTATTTAGAGAATAAGGCCATACTGAACCAACGTAATATTCAGATGCAAAAAGTCAATAAAAAAGAAAACTCAAATACACTTAACCAAAAAGAAAATAATATTGCCAATAAAGATTTATCTTTTATTGATGATTTATCTTTTTCTCGTAAACTTATCCCTAATAAAAATACAAAAAGTACTAAACTATCAACATTAAATGAGCAACGTCAACAAAGACGTTCCGCACAACTAAATGCAGCATCAGAACATGCTGCTCAATTGGGATCTAATGGCGCGCCATTAGATCAAGTAAAATTAGAAGTTCAAAAATACATCAATTTAAAAAAGAGATACATGCGACCTTGGCCAATATCACATTATGATGAAACTAATGAAAATGATCTCATCATTTTTGACAATGAAGAGTAATCCATCCTAGGAATCAATGGCACACACTCTGAAACATGGTTTTTAAGATAACTCAAAACTGGAAAATTACTTGGATAAAAATGTGTAAACATTTTAATAATATCTTTGTAGTTAGGAAATGTTTTACATAGATAATCTGCAGGAAGTACAGCTAACATCTGTATTTTAGGATCAACTGTAAAAAGAGAAGATGTAGAGCTATTTACTGAAAGAGGTCCTCTTTTTGCTAGGTCAAATAATGTTGGAGCATAACTGTATTTATATGACCACCAAGGGTCTACCTCTTGTGTCATGTGATATCGCATACTCCATTGTACTCCTTCTAAATAATTGTAACAAATATCATCTATTTTATCAGTAGGTTGAAATAGATATGAATAATACCGTTGACGCCATCCTTGTTCGGACGGTTTAATAACATCAGGAAATTTAGATGCCTCAGTTTTTCGTGCATAATAATTTTTGTCAGATTCAATCATACCTTGATCTTCATAATCTGTCAATATATCTATAATGTTTAAATAGAATTCCATATTAACTTTGCCATAATTTTCAACTAATAAGTGAATATTTTTAGTTTTTGATACTTCTCTGTAAGATTTGAAAATAATATCCATACTATTTTCACATACTGGAAGGGATGTTATACCAGGAATAAAATCATTTCCCATTAAACTACATAAACATACATACTCTTTCATTCCTTTATCTATCGAAATATCTGGACGTCCAATAGATTTCCATACAACTTTTTTTAGGCGATTAATATCAATTAAAAAATACTCACCCGGAGTTTGACTATTAGGACGTAAAACTGTAATATCTGCTTTTGGACATAAAAGACTTAACATATGAAGATCTGCATCCAATCCATACACTACAGACTTTTCTGGTAATGTACAAGCCTTAATTCTTTTAAATATTTTTTGTTCACCTTCCCCTTTTTCATCAGAATCAGAGATTTCAATATTAGAACCCATACCTTTCAAATTTACATTTAGTTTTGACATGAAAGGGGTACCAGGTGTCACACAATTTGAGTCCCAAGAATATTCATCAGAAGGATCTTGATCTCGGTTCCTATTAGACATAAACCTCCTTTGTCTCTGTTGTACCATCTTGGAGAAAGGAGGAACTCCATCTACAGAAATAAATACACCTTTTCTCGGCTGGACATAGGAGATTATTTTGTGTACATATTCACAAGATGCTTTTATAATCACATCCTCTCCTCCGTTCACATGTTCATGAGCACAATTGTGTACTATGCAATTGAAATCAAAATACAGTGTATCACATGGTGTACAAGGCTTATTATTTGAATGATACAATTTTTTCACCACATCTCTGTGATTATTTTTCAAATACTTAAAGTATAAAGGAATTCCCATGTTTTAACTTTTTACAAAGCTAAAATGTTAGTACTCTTTTTTTGATTTTTAATACAATCTTTGTCTATCTTATTTCTCATAAATATAGATTTCCTGACATCATCACTTAAGTGCATGCTTTCCATTCTTCTTTGAATCTCTTTCTGAGATAAGGGTTCCATGACTTTATTCTTTTTATAATGAATGTAATGTCCATTTCCTAGATACAGTTCTTCATGATTGTATTTACGCATAAATTCAAGAATAAATTCATTTAATGTTTTCTTACGTGTGTTATATTCTTTTGTTTGACGACGTAAATCCGTGAGAGCATCATCAACAGCAATATAGGCTTCAGCCACTTTCTTCAATTGTTCCAATTCAGACACTGTGGGTTCTGGTGTCAACATCCTCTCTTTTGACATAGAAAGAAGAGTTTAATGTCTGCATATGTTTTCTCAAAAAATCAAGAAGGTATCTTTGGAGATTCCAGTAACAAAGTAGTTCGCTTGGGACCAGATGGAGCTAAATATCCAATACGTGTACATATGGATCATGTAGATATTGGTCCCAAATCTTTTTACTTCAATGAACAGGGGCAAATGGTAGATAATTCAGGAATACCAGTCTTTAACCAAGAAACAGAAGAAACAGAAGCGAGAAAAGAAAAAAAAATTGGTAACAATTACACAATCGTTAATTTGTCGGATGATTCATTCAATATTGTTAGAGGAAATGATTGGAAAACCGGTTATAGGGTATTTGATCTAGATGCTATCGGAAACACTTACTTACATAGCTCGCGTTTAGATATGTCTGGTCTTATTGGATTAGGTTCTCATCTTGAATTGCAACACTATCAAAATCAACATGGTTTTCAGATAACTAATGGAACAAATCCTTTGATTCAATTAGATGAGCGAGGAAAACTTGGATTTCCTTCCGTGCAATCAGACCGTATGGATCGTATAGATGCTCAATTCAGAGACAGTCTAGGTGAAAAAGACCAGTTTACAGTTTATTACGGAGATTATGGAGATCATGGGTATTCCATGGAAAAAAACGTATTGGGAGACCTCATATGGAGTAGAGGTAAAAACAAAGAATTAAAACCCGTCCTAAAACTTACACAAACAGGAGATGTAAGATTAACAAATGATGTCTATAGTCTGGACAATACTTACGTTTATAAAAAACATTTGCTCACAGACTCATCCAAAGTGCTCTGTATATTAGGAAAAACAGATGATCATATTATAGGACGTTTGGAAGGACAAAAATCACAAATGGATATTCGTATTTCACCCAAAGCAGGACTATTAGATCTACAAATCCATCATACATTTTCAGCTTCATCTTCTTATCTACTTACCTGTCAGAAAAAACAAAGTCCTGACGTGTCATATTATGCCATATATTCAGATACACTCTTTAAAAATGAAGAATTCAATTTTACAGGTAATTGTACATCAGAATATCCATACTTTGTCGAAGTTAGTGATTATGATTTGAATAGTGAAACCGTAAGTAATAATACATCTGTCTTACAGAATGCTGATACTTACATGAGACATGGAAGATTGGCTATAAACTCTTCTTATCCCATTCAAGACTCTAATTCTTTAGAAGTACAAGGAGATACTTTAATCTATGGGAATAATACAGACTTGATATTCAAACACAAAGATTCCGATCAAAACAATGCCATCCTTTTTTGTGGATCAGATTTGTTAGAACAAGGACGAAAAGGACAAGTTGCTGCTAGTATACGTTATTGGGATGGTTCCAATTCTCTAGTATTGGAAGCAAACAGAATAGAAGGGAGAGGAGATGTTCATTTTACATCTAATGTAACTGCTTCAAACAGAGTAGCTGTAAGAGATAGTATTCGACCGGCTTATACATGGGATGCATTTGAAGATACAGGTATGTATTATGAAAAAACAAATAACCAAATAAGATGGTGTATAGATGATATAGACACCATGAATTTGAGTTTAACTGACCTCACTCTTCTAAACAACCGTCTTCGAATCGGTGAAAGCGAATTTGATTATGACAAACAATTAGCAACTCTAAATATACAAGGCAATTTATCTAGTTTGTATTCTTGGGCGAGAGACAATTATTTTATGAATTGTTTGTATACAGGAAATGTACGTAACACACTTGATGATGGACAAGGTAATGTTATACTCACTGCACATACTTGTAATTCTGGAGGTGCACTCCTTTCTATAATGAACAACACAGATGGAGGTACACGTCATGGTCTACGTATGATGTCAATAGATAATACAGATTGGGGTATTTATCTAGGTAAAACCACATCTATGGCCGGAATAATAGATGAAAATTCAAGTCAATGGACTTTGAGGAATAGGATTCCAACAGATGCTGCCTTTCTTTGGGAAAAGAGTGATGAAACGGCTCTTTTAAACTTAGAAGCAAATTCTGGAAATTTAAATTTGTTACAAGGAGATGCTTTATTTGAACATGCAGTTTATGGAGGAAGTGCAGGTCGTTGGTTTTCAGGAACCTCTCCTCATGATGATACATTTGTAATGTGGAGTGCCTGTAACAATATGAGTTCAACAAATTATGCTTTGCAACAAAATGTTGATACAAATACTGGTGAAACAAAATTGAATTCTGCTCAGCAAGTGTCACTTAGATATCAAGATATCCCTAAAGTGATAATCAATGAAAACAAAGTAATTAATACTGTGCCCGTAGACATTCAAACAAATCTCAAAATTCTAGGATCAGAAGCAGGTATAGATTTTGATGGTGGTAAAGTAACTTGTTGTAATCAAGTCTTAAAATTGAATGCCAATGATTTATTTGAAGTAAATACTCCTGTAGTACAATTGTCAGAATCCCTTTACACAGGTAATAATACCTTGGATGACGGAAAAGGAAATGCAGATATTAAAGGTGATTTAGAAATTCAAAGCAGTCTAGATGTGAATGGTCCAAGTACCTTCAGAGATGATATTAACATTGCGTCTGGTGACATGATATATCGAGACTCTTTCTATTTCCCTAAATTTGCATCTAATGATGGAATCATTACAGGTCCTGCATTTTTTCTTATATGTGCAGCTACTGAAAATATATTTGGAAGATTGCGAGATGATAGATCATTTTTAGTAGAAATATGTAACACAGATATGACTACATATACACAAACTCCAAATATTAATTTGATTACATGTGTGTATAACAGTACAAGATACTTGGCTATACATTGGAAAGATCAGAATCTTGTTATTCCCAATAATATATATTTTACAGGGACTTGTTCTGGAGCTTTGAAATTACAATGGGTTACTGAGGTTACAAATGAAGAACCTGCTCTTGGGAACAAACACGACATGTATTTACAAAATGCCAACTTACGTACAGGGTCTGGCAAAGTAGGTATCAATATTAAAAATGAGGTTGATCCCAGAGCTTACCTTGATGTGAATGGGGATGTTGAATTCCGTTCAAATGTATTAACAAGAGGTCATTCAAAACTAGAAGGTGGAGGACTCTACAATGTAATGAGCAATGTAAATGGCGGTGCACAAAAGGGAATACGTATGTTAAACATTGATGATCCAAGATGGGGATTGTACATGTCAACCAATGGAGGATTAAGTATGCGAGAATCTATTCCAGTATCCGGCTATGACTTTGGTACCGATTGGGTACTAAGAACCAGTGCAGCTAAAAATATAAATTCTGGATTTATTTGGGAGAACAGTTCTGAAGAGAGACTTATGTCTCTTAATGCATTTACAGGGAGATTATATGTTCAAGATGAAGTAGCTTCCAAAGGTTATACTTTCAGTGAATATCCTACCACAGGCATGTATAATAATACTAATAATGATTTGATATTTAGAGTAGATGGAAGTGACATGTTATCTTTTCAAAATGATGAAACTTTACATGGTATATTTTATTCGGATATAGAAGTGAAAGAGAATATTTATTTGTCACCTTCTTTGAATACATCAGGTATATGGTCATCCAATGGTATTCAATTTACTTCAAAAGATGGATACCTTCAATTTCACACAGGTAAAAACCCTGAATGGAAAGTCCTCGGCACAGGGGGTCAAACATTATTCGAAATCAATGAATTGAATGCATCTTCTGCCACATTCTCTAATACATTGGATGATGGACTTGGGAATATGGTAATAAAAGGAGAATTAGAAGTAGATAAACAAGTTAAGTTATTAGGAGGTGGTCTCATTTCTATTATGGATGGAGAGGTTGATGGGAGAACTAAAGGTATACGTATGAATACAATTGATGATCCAGCTTGGTCTATTTATTTAGCAGATAGCTCATTAGGAGGAGTGACACCAAATGGCTCAAATCCTATTCGAGGATATGATTTACCTTACAAGGCAATGCGTTTTAGAGCTTCTAATGAAGTTGGACAAGGTTTTGTTTGGGAAAATAATGATGAAACTTTGTCTATGTCTTTGAGTTCTTGGGATTCTTTGTTATATGTTGGGAACAAAGTATTAACTGCTGGTCAAAATGTACCGGGTTTTTCTTTTCATAATGATGAGGGTACAGGTTTGGGAAGTCGTACATCCAATCATCTTTCATTGGAAACAGCTGGACAAGAACATCTAACAGTTATACCTTCAGGTTATGTAGGAATAGGGACTAACGCACCTACTCATCGCTTACATGTAAATGATAGTATGCGTGTAACTGATAGTATATATTTTACAAGTAGTCTGGACACAGAAGGATTGATATCATCTGCTGAACAAGGTACATATTTGGAAGCTACAAATCTAAATTTTAAATTTAAGAATACCGCAAATGATGGACATGCTTGGCAATTTTTGAGCAGTGATACTCGATCGGTTTTATCTTTGTACAATGTGACAAATCGTGTGGAAACACAATGCAATGTACTAGATACAGGTGAGGGAAATATGAGTGTTTTGGTAGATTTCGATGCAGCTCACAAGAACTTCAAGATCAGAGAGACCATCGACTCTTTGAATATGAGTCTGGAAAGCGGAATTCCTTCGATCTCACTCAAAACACACTCTAATGTAGATAGTTTAAATGCAGGTATTTTTTTTCAGAACTCAAATGATGATTATACATGGGCCATGCGACGCCGTTTTGAAGACAGTATTGATTTAACTGAAGATGCTCGTCTGATCTTTAGCGGAGGGGTTCACAAAAGTAATTACACAGACCTCAAAGATGTCCTGACATTGTCAAAACATGGTATTGCAATCAATTCTGATAATACAGGTGGCAATGCTCTATATCTCCGAGGAAACCAATACCTAGATGGAACTCTGACAGCAACAAGTAATGTTCAGTTTCAAGATGAACTCAAAGTATCTAACAAAATAACTACAAGCAATGTATTTGCCACAAATGCTATACAAATCGGGAGCAGTAATGAAAACCTAATCGACACAACCAAAGCGCTTTATGTTGAAGGAAAACAGAAGATTGAGGGGACATTGGAGGTAACTAGTAATGCTGCATTTAACCGAAACATTCTATGCGGTATTGATATGTTTGTCAATAATTCTATCCAAATAGGCGGTCCGGAATATGCATTATTGGATAGTAGTAAGGCATTTTATGTTGTAGGAGATCAGTATATAGACGGGACATTGGAAGTGACCAGTAATGTTCAGTTTGATGATGAGCTCAGAGTATCCAACAAAATAATTACAAGCAATGTATTTGCCACAAATGCCATACAAATCGGGAGCAGTGATATCTTAATCGACTCTACCAAAGCGCTTTATGTAGAAGGAAATCAGAAAATAGAGGGGACATTAGATGTGACAGAAAATTCCACTTTTAACAAGAATATTACATGCGACAGTATTCTATTTGTAAAAAATGCAGCACAGATTGGTTATGATGGTGCGCTCTTTGACTCTACCAAGTCTCTGTATGTTCAAGGAAATCAGATGATAAATGGGACATTGGATGTAACCTCTGATTTTAGAAACACTGCCACATCTTACATTGAAGGTTTACAAGTCTCTTATGTTGCAACCTTTTCAAATAATGTTACTATGTTAGAAAACTTGGTGGTAACATCAAATGTATCTTCTATCATAGGAGGTACTTTTCAACAACCCGGATATTCTTTAGGTTCTTCAAAGAGCTCAGGGATATTTGGTAATGATGGTATTCTGGGTATCAGTGTAGGAGGTGTTCAATATGTGACATTGGGTAATAA
>Ga0136591_1000209_pt1 | contig 26774 bp, 24 predicted proteins | sample AntRauMFilla3767_FD_104929 | JGI IMG/M metagenome (GOLD analysis project Ga0136591, IMG submission 104929) | Saline lake microbial communities from Rauer Islands, Antarctica - Metagenome Filla 3 #767 | ecosystem: Environmental > Aquatic > Non-marine Saline and Alkaline > Saline | place...
AGGGATATCTGCTCGGCAGCACTGCTGGTCTGGCTGGCTGCTTCCAGCAGGGCATTCAAGTCTTCTGCGGTGCTGGAGCTGACTTCCATACCCGCCTGAATGGAATTGGAGCCCTTTTCCGAAGTGATCACCAGACGGCTGATGGAATCCTGGATTTCCTGTATACGATCTTCGATTTCCCGCGTGGAGTCCGTGACACTATCAGCCAGACGCCGGATTTCACTGGCCACCACGGAAAAGCGTTTGCCGGACTCCCCCGCACTCGATGCTTCCAGTGCAGCGTTGAAGGCAATCAACTTGGTCTGGTCGGCCAGGTCATTGATCAGATCCATCACCCGGCTGATTTGTTTGGATTTGGCACCCAGTTCCATGATTTCGGCCAGACTTTGCTGGCTGTCCGTGTAGATATCCCCCATGCGTTCCTGAAGATGTTGCATGGCATCCACACCCTTGCGACTGTTATCCAGGGTCAGATTGGCGACATCCACGACCGACTGGGAGTGGTCGGCAATCTGGGTTGAAGAAGTGGACAACTCTTCCATGGTGGAAGTGATTTCTGCAACTGACGAAGACATTTGCTCCACGGCTGCAGCCATGGACTGGCTGACTTCATCCTGAAGATCACTGTTGCGACTCACCAGACCGGCCGTGTAAGCCAGACGGTTGGCAGAATCATTGAGCTGTGTGGAGCTGCTGGAAACTGCAGTGATAACATTATGAATTTTTTCCAGGAGGCCGTTGGTGTGCTGGGCCAGTTTACCCAGTTCGGCATCATTGGGAACCTCAATACGTTGACTGAGATCCAGGGAGTGGGTGATTTGTTGCAACTGTTCCTGAAAAGCCTTCAAGGGCCGCGTCAAACTACCGGAAAGCGGGTAAAGCACCAACAGGCTGAGCAGGATAAGCACTGCACCAATCAGCAAGGAGGTGTACAGCTGTTGATTGATAACACCCATGAACTCACTGCGTGGCACTTCCACCATTAAAAAGCGCTGCAGGTCCTCAACCCAGATAGAGCCAACAAAAAGCTCTTCTCCATCATGACGAGTTTCCAATACCTGAATTTTTTCTCTATTCAGCAGGCGACTCAATTCGGTGGATGCAGAAAAATCCCTGACCAGAGTGGCTTCAGCAGCGACCTGAACCTGGCCATCAGCACTCACCAGCGAGGCTCGCCCGGTGTCTCCAAGCTGATAAGCACTGATCATTTCTGCCAGATGCAGCATATCAATGCCAACACCAGCAACACTGACCGGCTCCCCCTCAGAGTTCTTCTGCAAACTCCGGTAATTGACAAACATCTGCAGCTGTTCACCACTGAACTCATTGGAATCCAGGTTCAGCTCATAAGGCATGCCACTTTTCAGAAAACGAAAATACCAGGCATCATCACTGGAATCGCGTTGCATTTCACGACGATTCAATTGCCCCTTTTGGAAATGATGATAATAAGCCGAGCCACCATCATTTCCAGCTATAAAAATAATCCCTGCATCCAGAAGATCATTAACCCGGGCCATCTCCTTTTTAACATCATCCAGTCCTTCTTCCGGCATGCCATCCCGGATCCAGCGTTCAATATAGGTGTTGAATGCCAGGTTTCGTGACATTTCCAGACTGGGTGACAACCTCAGAGCCACCTCACTGCCCAGGTGTTCCAGGCGACTGGGCAGTTCTTCTTCAATCAGGCTGGTGACCCGGCTGGAAGTATGAAAACTGGATTGCAGAATCAGTGAAAAAGCCAGAATAACCGCCAAAAGCACACCAAAAGATACAAACAGGCGCGAACGTAGGGGAAGGTGCTTCCATAGCAAGGGCATGGGCTACTTTTCTCTTGTTATTTTACATCAAAAAATAAGGTTACATTCTGTAAACCTAACCCTTTATCCTGGCTCTTTGCAAGAAAAATCTGGCCTTTTAGCCGGTAGAAAAAGCATTTTCCGGCCAGTGTTCAGGTGCAGGCAATTCCTCAACCCCGGCAACCTTGGCGGCAGAAGGTCCCTGATGCAGCCAGGCTGCCACTTTGCTCACGGCCTCGTCAGAACCACACAGACAAACTTCCACACCGCCATCGGCAAGGTTAAGTGCCCAGCCGCTGAGCCCCAGGGCCTCAGCTTCAGCCTGCGTGGATTTACGATACCAGACACCCTGGACACGACCGGAAACTTTAAAACGCCGACAGACTTTTTGCATATTTAACCCCTTTTTGGCTCATTTTTCTCTAGAATATCCTGAAACCTATGGCGTCAGGAGATCAACCATGGCAACCGCTTTTCCCCAGGATGGCTGTAAACAATGTGCCACGCCTTTGAGCTTTGAGTTTACTTTTGCTTTCCAACCCATTGTTGACTTCAAAACCCGAAGTATCTGGGGCTATGAAGCCCTGGTGCGGGGTATCAATCAGGAGTCGGCCTGGTCCATTTTATCCCAGGTGAATGATGAAAACCGTTATGCCTTTGATCAAGCTTGTCGCGTCAAGGCCATCACCCTGGCGGCTGAACTGGGACTGGACAAAATCCTCAGCATCAACTTTCTGCCCAATGCCGTCTACGAACCGGCTCACTGCATTCGCAGCACCCTCCAGGCAGCTAGCGAAGTCGGCTTTCCGATTGAAAACATTATGTTTGAAATCACCGAGTCCGAACGGGTGCATGATGCCGAACACCTGACCAATATTTTCAATCATTACCAACAACAGGGCTTTATTACCGCACTGGATGACTTTGGTGCCGGCCATGCCGGTTTGAACCTGCTGTCCAAATTCATACCCAACCTGATGAAAATCGACATGCAACTAATCCGGGATATTGACAGCAATCCAACCAAGCAGGTTATCGCACGCGGACTGGTGGGTATTTGTAAAGAACTGGGTATCACTGTACTGGCCGAAGGCATAGAAACTGCAGCAGAAGCCGAATTTTACCAGCAGCTAAACGTGGATTTGATGCAGGGCTATCACTTTGCCCGCCCCGGCTTTGAATGCCTGCCGGAAGTGAATTTTAATTAAGGAAGAGAAAGTATGACGGCAGCGGCCTTCGGGGAACTGACCCCCGGCCTGATGATTCTTCAGGGAAACCGCCTGGAAGAACTCCGGGATCTGATGGTGCAGTGGCTGATCAGGCACCCCCTGAATCCTCTGGAAAATGAAAGCATTCTGGTGCAGAGCAACGGCATAGCCCAGTGGCTGAAAATGGCATTGGCTGCCGATCAGGATGAAGGTGGTTGCGGCATTGCCGCTGCCATGCAGGTTGATCTTCCGGGTCGTTTTATCTGGCAGGCCTATCGCAGCCTCTATACCGAACTACCTTCATCGTCCCCATTTGACAAGGGGCCGCTGACCTGGCGACTCTATCGGTTACTGGCAGACATGGAAGCTCTCAAGGCCCGGCTGTCCAACCCTGATTGCCTGGAACCACTGGAAGGCTTTTTGCACCAGGATCAGGACCCACGCCGCCTGCATCAATTGGCAGCCAACCTGGCCGATCTTTACGACCAGTATCAGGTTTACCGAGCTGACTGGCTAAAAGCCTGGGAAGCGGGCGATGACTGCCTGATCACAGCTCAGGGCCGGGTTCAGCCTCTGCGCGATGAACAAGCCTGGCAGCCAGCCATCTGGAGACAGCTGGTTGCAGCTATTGAAAACGATCCTGACTTGGGCCAGGGACACTGGGATAAAGCCAGCCGTGCCGCCATTCATCAGGATTTTATAGCTGCCTGTCACGAAATCACCCCGGCAACTCGCCCCAAGGCCTTACCCAGGCGGGTCGTGGTCTTTGGCATTTCTTCTTTACCCCGACAAACACTGGAACTGCTGGAAGCTCTGGCTCCTTTCACCCAGATACTGCTGTTTGTCAGCAATCCCAGCCAACACTACTGGGGTGATTTGATTGAAGGCAAAGAGTTACTGAAAAAAGAATACCGACGCATTCGGGAAAGAAAACTTCCCGAAAACCTGGGGCTGGAAGAGCTGCATGTTTATGGCCACCCTCTCCTGGCTTCCTGGGGCAAACAGGGTCGTGATTACCTGCATCTGCTGGATGAAAGCGACCGGCCGGAAAGCTATCAGGAGCATTTCCAACAGATCAATCTCTTTTCATCCCCCGGTGAAGACTGCCTATTGCATCAACTCCAGAGCGACCTGCTGGAACTTCGCTCACTGGCCGAATGTCGTGAATTGCACCGACCTCTTGATCCTCAGGATCAAAGCCTAAGTTTTATGGTGGCTCATAGCCCCCAGCGGGAAGTGGAAATCCTGCATGACCAACTGCTCAGGGAGTTTGAACTGGCCCAGCAGCGAGAAGAGCCACTTCATCCCAGGGATATTCTGGTCATGGTACCGGACATCAACAGCTACGCACCTGCCATACAGGCAGTCTTTGGTCGTTACGCCCGCTATGGTGAAAGCCGCGATCCGCGCTTTTTGCCCTTTCATATTTCCGATCAAGGGCAACGGGGTCAAAACACCCTGTTGATTGCCCTGGAAAAACTGCTGCACCTTCCCGGCTCCAGATTTGCCGTAAGCGAGCTGCTGGATCTGCTGGATACTCCTGCACTGCGCCTGCGTTATGAGTTGAAAGAAGCCGACCTGCCTCGCCTGCGCCAGTGGATTCAGGGTGCCAATATCCGCTGGGGGCTGGATGGTGAGCAAAGATCCAGCCTGGAACTTCCTGCTGGCCTGGAAGAAAACACCTGGATGCAAGGACTGAGAAGAATGCTGCTGGGTTTTGCCAGTGGCTCCAGCCCGGCCTGGCAGTCCATTGAACCCTATGATGAAGTGGCCGGACTGGAAGCGGCCCTGATCGGCCCTCTGGTATTGTTGCTTGAACAACTGGATGCTACCCGCAAACAGCTTTTACAGGCGCATACACCGCAAGACTGGATCAGTTTAATCCAGCAATTGCTGGCTGATTACTTCCTGGAAGACAGTAAGGCAGATACCTGGGCACTGAATCAACTACAGATTCAGCTGGAACAACTTGAAAATACCTGGACGCAAGGCAGCCTGAGCAGCGAGTCTCTGCCTTTGGAAGTGGTGCGTGAAGAATTGTTGACTGGAATTGACCAGCCGACCCTGACTCAGAAGTTTCTGGGTGGCTCAATCAACTTTGCCACCCTGATGCCAATGCGGGCCGTGCCTTTTCAACAGGTCTGGCTGCTGGGCATGAATGATGGTGATTATCCGCGCAGTGTTCGGCCTGCCGACTTTGATCTCATGGCTCAGGATTATCGCCCCGGTGATCGCTCCCGACGTGAAGATGACCGCTACCTGTTTCTGGAGGCTCTGCTATCTGCCCGAAAAAAGCTGGTCATTAGCTGGATTGGCCGGGATATTCGGGATAATTCTTCCCGCCCGCCTTCTGTCCTGGTCGGCCAGCTCAGGGATCATCTGGCTGCTGGGTGGGAAAGGCAGGATAAAGGCTCCCTATTGGAGGCACTGACCCTGGAGCATCCCCTGCAGCCTTTCAGCCGACGTTACTTTGAGCCGGATCGTGACCCTCGGCTTTTCACCTATGCCCATGAATGGCGTGCCATCCATTCTGAACAGCAGTCACAGGATCAGCAGCAAGTGCCTAGCCTGAGCCCGGAAGGCCGCCTTAACCTGAATGATCTTGCTGGTTTTCTACGCAATCCGGTGCAAACCTTCTACCGCCAGCGTCTGGGTATTCAATGGCAAAGTCAGGAGGAAGCCATCGAAGATGAAGAGAACTTCCATCTGGATGGGCTAAGTCAATGGGTGCTGCAAAAACATCTTCTGGATCAGGCTGTTCTGGAGCTGGCTCAAAAGCCCTCAGCAGACCCGGCCAGTTGTCTCGACAAGGCATCCGAACGCCTTCAGAGAGCCGGATTCCTGCCCCTGCCACCTTTTGCCGAGCAGGCACGGGCACAAATCACAGCGGGTTTGCTGGAGCCTTTACAAAGCTATCAGCAGCTTCTAAAGGATTATCCTCAACAAGAAGCCGCTTTTAATCGTCACTGGCCGTTGAATGAGCAGCTGCAATTGGAAGCCAGCCTGACCGATCTCCGTCGCCAGAATAACACCCAGTCCTTGAGAATCCTTCTACAACCCAGCCGTCTGCATTCCGGTGACAGCTACAAGTGGTACCACCTCATTCGTTATTGGCCTGCCCATCTTTTTGCTCAGTTGCAAGGGCCGGTCACCACGCGCTTGCTGGGGCCGGAAACCGATCTCAGTTTACCGCCTCTACAACCGGATCAGGCCGAACGCCTGCTTTTGGATATGGCGGCCGCTTGGCAGGAAGGCTGGCAACGTCTGCTGCCCCTGCCTTGTAAAACAGCCTTTGCCGGACTGGCAGGCAAAAGCAAACCCTGGGAAGTCTATGAAGGGGGCTATAACAGCCGGGGAGAAAGAGAGGAGCATCCCGCCTTGCTGCGCTTCTGGCCCCAGTACGCCCACCTGGAAGCTGATCCAGAATTTACCGAATTAACACAACGGCTTTATCAACCCCTCGTTCAGTTGCTGCAGGAGGTTCACTCATGAGCCAGGCACTTAACCTGCTGGAATTCCCGCTACACGGCAGTCAACTGATTGAAGCCAGCGCCGGAACAGGTAAAACCTTTACTTTGGCGTTGCTCTACACCCGCCTGATTCTGGGGCAGGGTCATGAAGAAAGTGCCTTTCATCGCCCCCTGACCCCTCGGGAAATTCTCGTCGTAACCTTTACTGAAGCAGCAGCCGAAGAACTGCGTGACCGCATTCGCAGTCGCCTGGTGGAAGCTGCCGAGTATTTTCAACAAGCAGCTGAGACAAGTCGCCAGCCGGGTGATCCCCTGGAACGACTCAGAGCCAGTTACCCTGAAACACAATGGCCGGGCTGTGCCTGGCGTTTACAAATGGCCGCAGAGGGTATGGATGAAGCCAGTGTTTCCACGATTCACAGCTGGTGTAATCGTATGCTGGTGGAGCATGCTTTCGATACCCGCGGCCTCTTCAGCCGTGAGCTGGTCACCGATACCTCAGATCTGCTGGCCGAAGTGGTCAGAGATTATTGGCGGGTTCACTTTTATCCTTTAACTCCTGAACAAGCTGATCTGATCAGTGAGGAATTCAGTGGCCCGGATCAATTGCAAAAAGCCCTGCAGGATTTATTGAAAACCGGCATTCAGGGAGTCACCTACCAGGGACAGCCTTTGTCTGTGCCGCAATTACAGCCTTACCTGGAAGCCGCACAAGAGGCCGAACAAGCCCGGCAGGAAGCCAGCCGGATTCAACAGGAGCTGGAAACTCAGCTACGCCAGAGCTGGCTGGATGAATGGGATGCGATTGAAAAACACCTTCTGGAGCTTAGGCCTCACCTGAAAGCACCCAGTCATGACAGTAAAACCCCTGAAAGCTATCAGGCTCTGCTGGAGCAAATTCATAACTGGGCACTGGCTCAAGGGCCTCAACCCAACAAGTTGAAAAACTTTGCCGCTGGACGCTTCCAGTTTTATGCCAAATCCGAGATTCAGGAACCTCAACCTTTCAAAGCCTTTACCCTCTTGGCTGACTATCTCAATCTGAAGCCCCAGGCTGAAGCATCCCAGGAAAGCACTGAAATCCCCCTGAAAACAGCTTTACTGGCTCATGCCAGCGACTGGGTTAAAAAAGCATTTCACCAACGCCTGCAACAAAGGGCCGAGATGGGTTTTGATGACCTGCTGACCCAGCTGGAAACGGCTTTAAATCCTGAAAAGTCAGGTTCTTCTGCTGAGCATCTGGCACGGGTACTCAGAAACAACTTTCCTGTCGCCATGATTGATGAGTTTCAGGATACCGATCCGGTTCAGTACAGCATTTTCAACCAGATCTACCAACTGGAAAACAACAACCCGGAAACCGGCATTATCTTGATTGGTGATCCCAAGCAGGCGATTTACAGCTTTCGGGGGGCCGATATTCACACCTACCTGCAAGCCAGAGAAGCGACCCAGGGCCGCCATTACACCCTGAACCGCAATTTTCGCTCCACTCAAGGGGTCGTGGAAGCCGCCAACACCTTGTTCAACTTTGCTGAACAACATCCCCGTGGGGCTTTTCGTTTCCAGCAGGAAGATTCCAACCCCCTACCCTATGTCACGGTGGATGCAGCCGGGCGCGATGAACACCTGTATCTGGATGAGCAACCTGCCAACCCTCTCACTTTCTGGCAGTTTCAACCCCAGGAAGACCAGAAAGTGCTGGGGGCCACAGCTTATCTGGAAGAAGCTGCGGCCCGTGCTGCCAGCCAGATAGCCTTCTGGCTGGAAACGGCCCGTCAAAACAAAACCGGTTTCGGCAAAGAGGGTAAAGTGACCCGACCCCTAAAACCCGCGGATCTGGCTATTCTGGTGAGGCGCGGTAAAGAGGCCGATGTAATTCGCCGGGAGTTGGCTCAACGCGGTGTTGCCAGTGTTTATCTGTCCGACCGGGAGTCGGTATTGGCCAGCCAGGAAGCCGCTGATTTGCTGCATTGGTTACATGCTGTTGCCCAACCCGGTGATGAGCGTCTGGTCAGAGCGGCTCTGGGTACCAACACCCTGGCGTTGCCCCTGTCACAACTGGCCGCATGGCAGGAAGATGAACTGAGTTGGGAAGAGCAAATGGACTTTTTCCTGAAGCTTCATTCTCTGTGGCGCTATCAGGGCGTCCTGGCCATGCTCCGGCAACTAATGGACGAATATCAGCTACCCGCTCGACTGTTGCAGAAAGAGCAAGGAGAACGCAGTCTAACCAACCTGCTGCACCTGGCCGAATGGCTTCAGGAGGCTGCAACCCAGCTGGATGGTGAACAGGCCCTGATTCGCCACCTGGCTGAACATCTCGACAGCCCGGACGATCAGCAGCTACTGCGCCTGGAAAGTGATGCCCAGCTGGTACAGGTCATCACCATCCATAAATCCAAGGGGTTGGAATATCCGCTGGTGCTCCTGCCTTTTATTTCCGGCTGGCGGGAGCTGGATGGCAAAACCAAACAATTGCCCTGGCTCAGACCGGAAGGGCGATTTTATGAGGTGTCTGACAACAAGACATTCCCTGAAGCCTGGGAAGCTGCCAAAGATGAGCGCTTAAGCGAAGACATGCGCCTTCTTTATGTGGCAATCACCCGAGCACGCCATGCGCTTTGGCTGGGGGTCGCGCCACTTAAAACCGGAAACTCCAAAAAACCGCAGTTGGAACGCTCCGCATTGGGCTATCTACTTGGTGGAGGTGCCAGTTTTGATTCTCCCGCCAGCCTGGAGGCCAAGCTGCAAGAACTGGCCGCGCTCAGCCCGACTCTCTGCCTGGAAGATGCCCCTGCTATTACGGCTCAGCAGCTCAGTCAAGATACCCGCCCTGAGTTGGAAGAGGCTTTATCTGCCCAGCACCTGAAACCCCGTAAACCCTGGTGGATTGCCAGCTATTCAGCCATAGAATATACCGGCTTTTCGCGAACAACCCCGGTAACAGAAGATTCAGAGCCCCAGACACCGGCTGAAGCCACCGCTCAGGAAACCTCGGATGAAACCAGGGAAAGGCAAACCACCCCTCAGGAAATCAGCGCAGACAACCTGATGCTGCATTTTCCGGCAGGCAGCACCTACGGCACCTTCTTACACACCTTGATGGAATGGGCAGCAGCCCACCGCTGGCAGGACTTCCAAGGCTTTGCTGCTGTGGTAGCCGATGACCAGGGGCGACTGGATCAAATACAGCGGCGCTGTCAGCTGCGTAATCTGGAGTCTTTTGCCGAGCCTTTGAGTGACTGGTTAAAAGGCTTTTTACAACAACACTGGCCAACCGGCTTTGCTTTGCGAGACCTGTCCCCCGACAACCTCGCCGTGGAACTTGAATTCCTGCTGGCCAGCCACGAGGTCAATACCCAGCAGCTGGATCAGCTGGTTTGCCAGCACACTCTGGGTGCTGCTGACCGGCCCCAGGCTGAACACAGCTTGCTGAATGGCATGCTCAAGGGGTTTATCGACCTGGTTGCTGTGCATGAGGGGCGTTACTTTGTGATTGACTGGAAATCCAACAAGCTGGGTGACCAACACCAGGACTACAGCCAGGAAGCCATGCAGGAAGCGATTCTCAAAAAGCGCTATGACCTCCAGTATGTGCTTTACCTGTTGGCTCTGCACCGGCTGTTAAAGGCCCGTTTGAGCCATTATGATTACGATACCCATGTGGGCGGAGCCATCTATGTGTTTTTACGTGGCAATCAGCACGCCAGCCAGGGACTCTTCTGTGAAAGGCCGCCCCGTGAGCTGATAGAAGCTCTGGATCAGCTGTTTAGCAAAAAATCAGGAGAACCGCTATGAGCCAGGCAGAACTTGAACATCCACCACTCCTCCTGCAACTGCAGGAATGGATGCAAGCAGGTGCCCTGCGTGCTCTTGACCTGGCTTTGACTCGTTTTATTGCCCAACAGGTTTCCCAGCCGACCGACAGTCTGCTCCTGGCGACGGCCCTGGTCAGTGAACGCAACAGCCACGGGCATGTCTGCCTGGATTTGCAGGCAGCGCTTCTTGAACCCCACAAGCTTTTAACGACGACTCGCAGCTCTCCTGAAACAGAGCGGGTTCAGCAAGAACTGGCGGCAAAACTGCAGCCCTGGAATCTGCAAACCTGGGTAGCCCAGCTTCAATCCAGTGAAGCGGTTGAAGATTGCCGCAATATCAGCTTCAGCCAGCAGGGCAGCCCCCTGGTGCTGGCGGGCAGTGAGCAGCAGCCTTTGCTCTATCTGCGCCGTTACTGGCAGTATGAACAACAGATTCAGGCCGGTATTCAACAGCGTCTGACCCAAGTTAAAACCCTGCCTCCCCAGGCTCAGTCACTGATAAGAGACCTCTTTCAACCCTTACCTGGCCAAACAGCGCCCAGCCCGGATTGGCAAAAAATCGCCTCAGCACTAGCGGCCCGCAGTGGTTTTGCCATCATTACCGGCGGCCCGGGAACCGGCAAGACAACAACCGTTGTGCGCCTGCTGGCTCTTCTTCAGGGGCTGCAACTGAACCAAAATCTGCCACTTCTGCAGATTCGCCTGGCCGCTCCAACCGGTAAAGCAGCGGCGCGTTTGAATGAATCCCTGGGCAACAACATCCGCCAGTTGCCACTAAAAGGCAACCAAAGCCAAATCTGGCGTGACAGCCTGCCCCAGGAAGTCACCACCCTGCACCGCTTGTTGGGTAGCCAGCCAGGCACTCGCCATTTTCGTCACCATTCAGCCAATCCCCTACCCGCTGATCTGGTAGTCGTGGATGAAGCCTCCATGGTGGATGTGGAAATGATGGCCAAACTGCTGGGTGCCCTGCGGCCTGATGCCCGCCTGATCCTTCTGGGCGACAAGGATCAGCTCGCCTCCGTGGAAGCCGGCTCGATTCTGGGGGATCTCTGTCGGGATGCCGAAGAGGGCCATTACAGCACAACCACTTATCAAGTCATTAAAGAGCTGACTGGAGAAGAAGTCCTCGATCCGAAAACCGGCCAGCTACTGGTGGATGATCAGGGTTCAGCTCTGAATCAGGCCACCGCCATGTTGCGGCACAGCTTTCGTTTTCATCGTCATCCTGGAATCGGAAAACTGGCTGAAACCGTCAATCAGGGTCAGGCCAGTCTAAAAGATCTGGACACAGTCTTTAACCAGGATCAACAGCGGGAGAATAACTCCCTGGCCCATTTGAAAATCACCAACCAGGAAGACAGCAATTTTATCCGCCTGGTCACCCAGGGCTATCTGCCCTACTTGCAGGTGATTCAAAAGCTTCGGCCCTCTGCAGGGGCCAGCCAGACCGAACTCAATGCCTGGGCACAAGCTGTATTTGCTCAGCATCGCCAGTTTCAGCTATTAACCGCTCTGCGCCAGGGAGACTGGGGTGTCGAAGGACTCAACCAGAGTATTTTTCAAGCTCTGAGGGGTACCTCGGAAGGACGCCAGCTACTCCCCAAGGGTCAACCCGTCTGGTACTCAGGTCGCCCAGTGCTCATGACCCGTAATGATTACAGTCTGCAGCTGATGAACGGAGATATCGGTATTTGCCTGCAACTTCCCCAAGAGCAAGCTGACGCCCCGCCTCTACTGAGAGTCGCCTTTCCCGACGCGCAAAAAGGAGTTCGTTGGGTACTGCCCAGTCGCCTGCAAGAGGTCGAAACCGTTTTTGCCATGACGGTGCACAAATCCCAGGGTTCGGAATTCCAGCACACAGCATTGGTGTTACCGCCACATGTCAGTCCGGTATTAACCAAGGAGCTGCTTTACACCGGCATTACCCGCTCCAGTCAGAACTTTACTCTGGTCAGTTGCAATGACTGGGTGTTGGAACAACTTTTGCTTCAAAAAGTGGATCGAGCCAGTGGGCTCAAGATGACACAAGCCCAGGAGACCCACCAATGACCACCAGAGTTGCCGTTTACGGGACTTTAAAGAAGGGATTAAGCAATCATCATTACATGAGCAAGGCCCGCTTTCTGAGTGAAGACCAGCTCCATAATCTGGTTTTATATGATCTGGGGCCCTACCCTGGTGCACGCCTGGAGGCTTCTGGCGGTGTGGTCGTGGAAATCTACGAAGTGGACAGCAAAACCTTTGCCCAACTGGATGTGTTGGAAGGAATCGATGAGCGTAACTCCACCCAAGGGCTTTATCACCGTCGCCAGCTTGCTACCAGCCAAGGGCTGGCCTGGGTGTATCTTTACAACCACTCCACCGCTGGCTGTCCGGCTATTCGCGAAGGAGGCTGGCCGATCCGGGTCAAGCCTGTCGTTTAAGCTCGGAGGCCAGCAAGGCTTCCAGAGCTTCACTGACCGTTTCAGCAGCGGCCTGCCAGGTGGAGTCCAGCATCAGGCCATGTCCGGCATCCACCCAGTGGGGTGTACAGCCATAGGTCGCTGCAGTCAGATTCACCATGCTGGGAGGAATAACCTTGTCTTCCCTGGCTCCCACCACCTCAATCGGAGTTTTATAAACTTCAAATACATTGGGTAGATCCCGCCAGGTCATATCCCAGATAAGAGCAAAGGATTCAGGAACCATTTGCCGCATCCAGGAAACCAGCTTACCGGCTTCCACCGGGCCGGAGAACATGGCCTGATGAAATTGCGCTGGTGTGGTCGATTCAGGAAACAGGAAGCTGCGGGACAAGCTCAGGGACTCAAATGGGTGAGTCAGCAGATTCGCCCAGGATAAAGGCCAAACCCCCTGCGGCGGAATACTCGTGACCAGCACCGCCCCTCGCCCGCGCTGACTGCTCAAATAGCTTTGAACCACCATGCCGCCCATGGAGTGGCCAACCAGCAAAGGAGCCTGTCCATGAGTGCGCTCAATAATTGCGACGGCATCAGCTACATCCTGAACATATTCACGCATCTGATACTGGCCGTCCGGATCAGGGGCCGAGGAGTGACCATGACCGCGAAAGCTTAGGGCATAGGCCTGGTGACCCCGATCGGCAAACCAGGGCAGAAAATACTCATCCCAGATCCAGGCGCCGCTGAAAATACCATGCACGAACAACACAGGAACAGCATCCGGTTTTTTTGACAAGCGGTATAAAAGCTCAAGCTTGGGAATCTGCAGACTGTTCACGGGCAATCCTTGGAAATTGATTTGAACTGATGGTGACCCTCATAGGTTACATCAATATCAGGGGCACTTTCTGCATCCAGCGGCGGAAAATAGAGAGCTGCAAACGGCTTGAAACCGGAAAAACTGCCGAAGCGGTTTTTACCGTTCACTTCACCACAGAGCATGAAGCTGGTTGCTTCGGGAATAAACCCGCCAATAAACTGCAGGGTTTCTGGATCATACGAAGAAAAGCTACTTTTTCGGAAGCGGGTATCATCTGGATCATTGAATTCATTCTGGATTTTATTTTCAATCTGGCTCCTGACTTCACTCTCCACCAACTCAACCGAGGCAGAATCTGATTTGCAGCCCGCCAGAACGGCAAGCAGGAAGACCAACAAACACAAATTTAATTTTCGGATTTCCATGGCAGTTTCACCCTATAAAATGTAGGCCAATCATAGCATCAGTCAAAGCTGCTACAATACCCCGCAACCGGATTATCCCGATCAATGGCAAAACATCAAGGAGCCAGGCAGTGCCCAAAATGAAGGAAGTGACCTACGATGAAGCCCAGCTCATCATCAGTGAATTCAAGACCTGGGGTACAGGCACTGCTATCAACTGGTCGCAAAAAAATAATCGGCATTTTCCGAAGAGCTACAGCAGCAAGAACCTGTTAATGATTGATGGCATTTTTCCCGAAGGTCTGCACCTTGAACTCTACTTTAAACCCAGCATTCTGACCGACCTTCCCCACACCTTCTCGGCCAGTCTGCTTTTTCGGGGCATTCGTATTCTGGGCATGGATGCAGGGCAACCCAACAGCCATATCAACCTGTTGGGAGGCGAGGAAGAAACCTACCTCAAAGAAGTGGATCATCCCCACCTGCACCGGTGTATTCCAGAATCCCTGACGGGTTATGCCGAACCCTTGCCCAATGCCAGTATTGAAGATTTATGGGAAGATTTTTTGTTGCATGCCAGCATATTCGAAGCGCCTGAGCTCAACCTTCCCGATTTAGGACAAACGAGACCTTTGCTATGAATTGCGATGATGCCGGATCACTGCTTAATCTGACCTGCAAATCGGTTACGGAGGGGCTGACCTTTCTGCAAAGCCCGCTAACCCTTGCCTTTGATGGCAGCGGCCTGGGTGCCTATGTGCAAGAGCTGGGAAATGAGCGCTACAGGATTTCCGATAATGCCAACACCCTGTTTGCTGCCCAGACCCACGGCATTTCCACCAGCGCCAAGCGGGGCGATCACCTGCAAAGAATCGCGCAGAGCTGCCAGGTCAACCTATCCAATGACGGTGAGCTTTTCTCAGTCTGCAAAGCAGAAGAACTGCCCTACTTTTTGGCAAGATTTCTTGATGCAACGGCCCGAATTGGCCAGGCCTGTAACGAGTGGCTCCCCAAGCCTGCGACCAGCCTGACCCGATTCGACCGCCAGATTGGTTCGGTCCTCAAGTCTCATTTCCAGCAAGACCTGCACAACTATTATGCTGTTCCAGGGGCCAGCGGCCACAACCTTAACTTCCCCTTTGCCTTGCAAACCGGTGACCAGCTTCGCCTGATACAAACCGTACCCACCAGCAAGGGGTTACCCAACTGGGAAAAGGTTTACCATGCCGTGGGCAAGCTTTCTGATGTCAGAAACGCCAACCCTGAGCTGGAATGCCTGACCATTATTGAAGGCTCCATTGACCTGCAGGAAACCCAGAAAGCGGTTATCGCCCTGTCGGATTGTTCTCATGTCATTGCTTTTGAAAACCCCGAGCAGCTACTTCGCGCCCTGGAGGCTTAGTTGCTATCAATAAACCGTGCCCTCACTTCTTTAGAGGGCACGGGACAGACATCCTTCCTGCCAAACAGCTTGTAACGATTACGGGCAAATAGTTTATAAACCGCATCCCTGATGGGCCTGGGCACCAACCTGAAGACATTAAACAAGTACCAAAAGCCCGTCAGATCTTTCGTTATTTCCAGAGCCGCGCTGGAGAACACAAAACACTGACCATTTTTGATAAGAAAAAAAGTATCGACGCCTGCATCAGGAAGGTCATATTTCTGCATTAACTCGCCCGCCAGATCACTCTGCATCGGCGTGAAAGCAAAAACCCCATCCGGATCTCTTTTGATGATGAAATTGACGGCACCATTGCAGAAATTGCAGACCCCATCAAAAACCACGATATATCGATTATCCATAGGCTTCTAAAAATAGTTGAAACGGAGCAAAGTGTAAAACAGCTACTTCAGAGCGAATCTTGATCTTGCCTTTGCAGATCATACTACTGTATAAATATCAGTGGCCACTAACTTTTTATAACTTTCTTTGCAGTTTTTCTGTATGACTTTTCTAAACATCCGCAAGCAGTATGATTTTCGCACGATTGAGATTGGCCGTTGGGTTACGCCTGATGAGCGGGATCGCGCTGCGGTGAAGTTTGCTCATGCTCTGGCTGATTTAATGGCTACCCTGCAGGGGCCAGAGGTTTTGATTTCTTTGCGGGGTCAGCTGGGGCTGCAGTTTGGGATTGGGGGTCGCCCTGGTGTGGCAGCGCATTATATTCCTGCTTCCAGGCAGTTGGCTTTGGCCAAGAATGCCGGTGCGGGGAGCCTGGCCCATGAGTGGTTTCATGCGCTGGATCATTACCTGGCGGATAAAGCTTTTCAGGTCTCCAATCGTACTGCTTTTGCTTCCAGTTGTTGGCTGAATAACCAGCCTGATATCCCCCACCCGATCAACAGCCTCTTGGGTGCATGCTTCAAAAGCATTTTGCTGGATAAGTCCGGGAATAAGGCCAGTGATTTGTTTCAGTGCTCGAAAGCAGCGGATAAACAGCTGGGGGTATTGTATTACGCCCGGCCTGAAGAGGTTTGTGCACGTGCTTTTGAAGCTTTTGTTGAGGACACGGGCCCTGCCAATAACTTTCTGGTCAAAGGCTCACGCAATTCAAAAGAAGCCAGGGCAGGCCTTTACCCCCGAGGCGAGCAGCGCAGACAAATCAATCAGGCTTTCCGTGAATATTTTTCAACTCTGGGAGCAGCACTGAATGCCGGAAGCCAAAATTAATTCAAGTAAAAGGCTTGACGGGGAGCTTTTAAAAGCGCAGCCTGTGCGTTGTAGGTAGCAAGTCGGTGTTTGGAACAGTTCTGCAATCAAGACCCTTCAGTTTTGTCAGTACTTTAGTTAGAACTCCCTTGATCCTAGCAACAACGAACTTGGGAAGTTTTTCTTGAAGTTCTGAAATTTTTTAAATGAAAGGTATTACGATATGCAAACTGGAACAGTTAAGTGGTTTAACGATGCGAAAGGTTTTGGCTTTATTACACCTGAAGACGGCGGCAACGACGTTTTTGCTCACTTTTCCGAAATCCGCGCTGACGGCTTCAAGTCTCTGACTGAAAACCAAAAGGTTTCTTTTGAAGTGACTACCGGCCCTAAAGGCGACCAAGCTTCCGGTATTCAAGTGCTCTAATCACTTGTAAATCAGCTTGATAAAAACCCACCTCTTTTGGTGGGTTTTTTTATGGGCGACCTTTACGTTTCTATGCTGCCTTCTGTCTCAATTTTGAGTGACTTACCACAATGTTTACAGTGGATTGCATCCGGTTCGTGCCGGTTCAAGCCACATTCAGGGCACTTATACTTTATCTTTGACGGCTGAAAGATGGCCCGTGCCAACTGCACAAAAAGTGCCACACCAAAGATCATGATGAAGACGGAAAGAAGTTTTCCGCCCGCTGTTGTCATAGTGATGTCACCGAAACCGGTGGTCGTCAGAGTCGCCACTGTAAAGTAGAGCGCGTCAATGTAATCACCGATGCCGGCATGCTCTTCGAAAGCCAGTACAAAAACCAGTGAGGTTGTGACAAAAATGAAAACGAAGAGGTGCACAGCGGCCAGGATCGCATCCTCGTGACGGCGAAAGAACAGGCTTTCACGCCTGAGATCACGTAAGAGGTGGTAGGCATGGATCAGCCGCAAGCCTCTCAAAACCCTCAGGAAGGTGAGGTTGGCAGCAAAAAATGGCGCAATCAGCAGTGAGGTAACAACGATCAGATCCGCAATCGTGTAAATCCGAATCAGCTCGCGTCGCCAGTTTTCAGAAATCCACAGCCTTGCCAGGAGATCCAGCAGAATGAGCAGACCCAAAACGCTATTCAGCACCCTGGTGACAGCCGTTTCGGGAAGGGCTGCAGTGGTGATGAAGTAGAAAATGCTAAGGCCATCAAACACGATTAGCGAGTAGCGAAACTGCCTTGCACGGTGGCTTCCACCCGTATAAAGAAGCCGTAAATTCTTATAAAGTTTGTTCACATGCTTAAGTCAATCGGTGGGTGTTTTTGGAGTCTAGCCGTCAATAAAAAAAGCCGCTCTACAGTATAGTGTAAGCGGCTTTTTTTAAAACATATTTTGGTAGGACTAAGCGGACTCGAACCGCTGACCTCTACCATGTCAAGGTAGCGCTCTAACCAGCTGAGCTATAGTCCTGTAAATCGGTTGAAGGCGTTGCCTTTCAATGGCTGCGTATTATAGGCGCGGGCGTCTGAATTGCAAGCTTTTTTTGCCAAACTTTCTGATTTTGCTCCCGCTGCAAAATCTCCGGGGCATCGAGTGTGGCAATGCCTATGCCGCTGTCCATCGGAATTTCGCCCTGGAGCTGCAGGCTGAGGTAGCGCATAGCACAGACGCGCAGAAAGGAGGTGAAATTGCCGAGGTCGTGCCCGGCGTCAATGGACTCATGGTAAAGGCGGGTGATGAGTTGCGGGGTGTTCATGCCGTCTCGCTGGGCAATGCTTTCCAGGATTTGCCAGAAGGCATTTTCCATGCGAATGCTGGTAACCATGCCGTCGATACGCAGCGAATGGGTTGCGCTTTTCCAGAGTTGCGGGTCGGCATTGATGAAGAGCTGACACATGACACCCCTCCCCTCTAACGGTTATTTGAGTTATTGCAGTAGTTTCTGGAACTGTGCCAACCAATCAGGATGGGCAGGCCAGGCTGGTGCTGTAACCAGTTTGCCATCGGTGACGGCTTTATCGACATCGATCTTGGCATAACGTCCGCCGCCCAGTTCCACTTCGGGCTGACAGGCCGGGTAGGCAGAACAATGCCGCCCTTCCAATACTTTAGCAGCTGCCAGCAATTGTGCACCATGACAAATGGAGGCGACCGGTTTGTCGGCTTCAAAAAAGTGCTGCACCAGGCTGATCACCTCGGGGTTGAGGCGCAAATATTCCGGTGCCCGGCCTCCGGGAATCACCAGGGCATCATAGTCGCTGGCCTTGATGTCGCTGAAGCTGGCATTGAGGGTGAAACGATGGCCGGGTTTTTCGCTGTAGGTCTGGTCGCCTTCAAAATCATGAATGGCGGTGGCCACGCTGTCGCCAGCCTTTTTGTCGGGGCAGACAGCGTCCACTTGATGACCAAAAGCCTGGAGCGCCTGGAAAGGCACCATGGTTTCGTAATCTTCGGTGAAATCACCTGTGATCATCAGAATTTTCTTGCTCATATCCGGGTCTCCTCTTGTTGTTGTACCCGGATCAAGCCTGCCACAGGGTGCCTTCCCGGTGGTATTAAAGGGTTACTACTAGTGCATGGACTTGCGCGACATGAGCTTTTGCAACTGCTCCTTATCCGGGCGGTGGATGACGCCTTTTTCAGTAACCAGGTAATCCACCAGGTCTGCCGGGGTGACATCAAAAACCGGATTGGTGACATCAATGTCGGCACCGACTCGCTGGCCAGCGGCACAAAGCACTTCATCGGCATGGCGCTGCTCGATCTCGATGTCTTCGCCATACTCAATATCCATGTCAATGGTGCTGGTTGGGGCAACGACCATCAGTCCGGCACCATGATGCAGGGCCTGGATGGCCAACTGGTAGGTGCCAATCTTGTTGGCCACATCACCCTGGGCAGTAATCCGGTCTGCTCCGACGACAATCCAACTAATCGGCGAGTTTTTCAATTGATGGGCCGCTGCTGAATCAACGTGCAACAGAGCCGGAATACCTTCTTTTTCCAGTTCCCAGGCCGTCAGGCGAGAACCCTGCAACCACGGGCGGGTTTCATTGACGTGCACCTTGTCGATCACCTGGCGCTCCCAGGCCGCCCGAATCACTCCCAGAGCCGTACCATAGCCCCCGGTTGCCAGGGCACCGGCATTGCAATGGGTCATGACTTCACGGCCATGATCCTGGTTGGTGGCCAGAATCTCTGCGCCCAGCTTACCCATCAAGAGGTTGGCTTCCAGGTCGGCCTGATGAATGGCTTCAGCAAATGCACTTAACGCCGGGAAAGGGTCGACTCCGGCCTTGATGTTCACCAGCTGGCGGCGCATCTGCTTCAGTGCCCAGGACAGGTTAACTGCTGTGGGTCGGCTGGCCTGAAGAGCATGCAGATCCTCTTCAATGTTTGCCTGCCAGCCATCGGCATCTTCAGAAAAGCGCTGCCGGGCAGCTAAAGCCACCCCATAAGCCGCCGTGATGCCAATGGCCGGTGCGCCACGTACCAGCATGTCGCGAATGGCTGCCACCACTTCATCAACCCTGCTACACTTCACCCAGACTTCCTGGTGAGGCAAAAGGCGCTGATCCAGCAGGTATAATTCGCCTGCTTGCCAGTCAATCGCCTTTACTTTCATGGTTGAATCAGGTGTCATATCGCATCCTTAAACTTCAGTTATCAATCACTGCTTAAACGTGGCGCGAGAGTATACCGGAAAACCCATGCCCAAGCCTTCAAATTCCCCGGCCGATCAATTGCTTTTTCCCGAATGGCTGCTGACCCTGGATAGCCAGACAACTGATTCCGGCCTGCAACCTCTGGAAAATCACGCTCTGGTTTTAGCCGGTGCCGAAATTTTCGATATCCTGCCGCAAAAACAGGCTCGGGTGGCCTATCCCCACCTGGAACCGCAATACCTGGATCATCAGATTCTCTTACCCGGCCTGCACAATATGCACGGCCATGCTGGCATGACGCTGTTTCGGGGTATGGCCGATGACCTGCCGCTGATGACCTGGCTGGAAGAACATATCTGGCCTGCCGAAGGCCAGCACATCAGTGACGATTTCGTGCGGACAGGCACTCGCCTGGCGATTGCGGAAATGCTGCTGAATGGCACCACCTGCTTTAGTGACATGTACTTTTTTCCGGAAGTCGTGGCCGAAGTTGCCGAAGAAATGGGCATTCGCGCCCAGATCTGCGCCCCCATCATTGATTTCCCCAACCCCTGGTCAAGCTCTGCGGATGATGCTCTGGAAAAAACCCAGGCCCTCTACCGGCAGTATCAGGATCACCCCTTGATCAAACTGGCTTTTGGCCCCCACGCGCCCTACACGGTTTCGGATGCCAGCCTGCAGAAAGTGCTCGACATCAACCGTGATTTACAGCTAAACGTCCAGATGCATGTCCACGAAACCGCTTTTGAAGTGGAGCAAGCAATAAAAGATAACGGTATAAACCCTTTGCAAAGGCTGGATCAACTCGGCCTTTTGGATGAGAATTTCCAGGCGGTGCATCTGACTCAGGCCACTGCTGCAGACATCGCTTTGTTGGCTAAGCGCCAGTCCAGGGTGGTGCACTGCCCGCAATCCAATCTCAAGCTGGCCAGTGGTTTCTGTCCCGTTGAAGCACTGCGTCAGGCAGGCGTCAGCGTCACTCTGGGCACCGATGGTGCCGCCAGTAACAATGACCTGGATCTCTGGGCAGAAATGCAGACCGCTGCTTTGCTGGCCAAGGCTGTGCATCAGGATGCCGCAGCCCTGCCTGCAACGGCTGCTTTACAGATGGCGACCGTGGAAGGTGGCAAGGCTCTGGCCCGAGACGCTTTCACCGGCCAGTTGCGCAAGGGCTTTGCAGCCGATCTGTGTAGCCTTAAACTGGATACACCGGATTGCTGGCCCATCCACCACCTCACGTCTCAGTTGGTTTATGGTCGCATGGGCGACAAGGTGACGAACGTCTGGGTGGCAGGCCATCAACGCGTTTCAAACTCGCAGCTTTGCGGACTGGATATCAATTCATTAAAAAGCGAGGCTGCGGCCTGGCGCAATCGAATTCAAGAGACTTTTCAATCACAGGATGCTGACGCATGAACACTGCTGATAAGCGCACCAATGTTGATTCCGGCGAAATCGCCAAATTTGAAGCACTGGCCTCGCGCTGGTGGGACCCTGAAAGTGAATTCAAACCCCTGCACGACATCAACCCACTGCGCGCCAACTGGATCGACCAAAAAGCCGCGATTGCCGGTAAAAAAGTAGCCGACATCGGTTGTGGCGGTGGTCTTCTCAGTGAAGCTTTGACTCAGCGTGGTGCTCAGGTCACGGGAATTGATATGGGTGAAGCTCCGCTGGCAGTGGCGCGTCTGCACCAGCTGGAATCCGGCCTGGAAATTGATTATCGCCAGATGACTGCTGAAGAACTGGCTGAACAGTCCCCGGAAAGCTTTGATGTGGTGACCTGCCTGGAAATGCTGGAGCATGTTCCCGACCCGGCGGCAGTGATTCAGGCTTGTGCGCGCCTAGTCAAACCCGGTGGTCAGGTCTTCTTTTCCACCTTGAACCGCAACCCCAAATCCTACCTGTTTGCCATTCTGGGTGCCGAGTACCTGCTTCGACTTCTACCCCGTGGCACTCACGAGTACAATAAATTCATCAAGCCTTCAGAAATGGGCCAGTGGATACGTGCTGCGGGCATGGAAGTGTCAGAATTGATGGGGATGACTTACAACCCGGTCACGAAACGTTATAAACTGACCCCTCATGATGTTCAGGTCAATTACCTGATGCGTGCCACCAAACCCGAATAATGGAGCCAAAAGCTGTGCAATCCCTTGCTGAACAAAAGGAACCTCCGAGTTACCCCGCCGGTGCTGAGAGAAAACCCATCCAGGCTGTACTCTTTGATCTGGATGGCACCCTGGTCGACACCGCCCCTGACCTGGCACTGGCGTTAAACCGTTTGCGGAGGGAACAAGACCTGCCCGAACTGCCTTACAAGGTCATTCGTGACCAGGTTTCCAATGGCGGCAATGCCCTCATAGAGCTGGGCTTTGGCATCAAGGTCGGGGAAGCCGAACACCCCTCATTGCGCGCTCGTCTTCTGGACCTTTATGAAGAAAAGGTCGCCGAACACAGCCGGGTTTTTGAAGGCATGGAACTGCTTCTGGAACGCCTGGAAAAACAACCCCTGCCCTGGGGCATCGTCACCAACAAGCCACGCATCTACACGGATCTGCTCATCAAGGCCTTGAAACTTCACCCGGAAGTCGTGGTCTGCCCGGAAGACCTGGGCGTCAGCAAGCCCGACCCTGCTCCCCTACTCTTTGCCGCACGGCAAATGGCCATTCCCCCGGAACACTGCCTCTACATCGGCGATCACGCCCGAGACATAGAAGCAGGCTTAAGAGCAGAAATGCAGACTCTGGTTGCAGGCTTTGGCTATATCGGTATGGATGACAATCCCGCCCACTGGGGCGCTGACTTTATCGCCACCAGTGTGACCGAGCTGAATAGCTGGATTGAAAGGAAGCTGGATAGTTGAGCAGCTATTAAAAGAGGCGTACCAACAGCGGTATCAAAAAAGCACTCAGCAGGCCGGTTACGCCCATGGCGAGGCCGGCAAAGGCTCCAGCCAGGTTGCTCATGGTGAAGCTTTGTGCTGTTCCAAATCCGTGTGCCGCCAGGCCCATGGCAAAGCCCTGCACGGCATGATCCTTGATTCTCAGTAATCTGAAAATGGGTGGCCCCAGCACGCAGCCAATGGCTCCGGTAATCAGCACGATCCCGGCTGCCAGGGCCGGATAACCCCCGATTTGTTCGGCAATCCCCATGGCAATGGGTGAGGTCACGGATTTGGGAGCCAGGGACATGAGGGTGTCTTCGCGCCCGCCCAGCAGTTTCACCAACGCCATGGTTGAGAGTACGGCGGTCATGATCCCCGCCAGGCAAGCCAGCATCAGGGGAATAAACTCGCGCTTGATCCTCTCCCGGTGGTCATACAGGGGCACGGCCAGAGCAACAATCGCTGGCCCCAGCAGGAAATGAATAAACTGCGCTCCTTCAAAATAAACGCTATAGCTGGTGTCTGTCAGGAGCAGATAACTGACCAGCAGGGCTATGGCGACCAGCACCGGATGTAAAAAAGGTGTGCCCCCTGCCCTGCGATTAATCCACTGCGCCAGCATAAAGGCCACCAGAGTTAAAAGCAGGTAGAGCACCTTGCTGGCGGTCAGGTAAACCCAGAGTTCGGTCAAGACATCAGGAACTTCAGTCATCTTTGGCTCCCAATAATTTTTTCAACCACTGTAGAACCAGCACGGTCACAGCCAGGGTCAGTGCGGTGCTGATGACCAGGGTCACGACTATCACCAGCAAATCCTGCTTCAGCAATACGCCATGATTGATCAGGCCCACCCCCGCAGGCACGAAGAGTAAGGGCAAATAGCGCAGCAGGCCTTCCGAGGTTTCCCGTAGGGGTGCTGCCACGCCTTTGGGAAACAGCAAAAACACCAGCAAAAGAGCCATGCCCAGCACCGGCCCGGGCACCGGAAGGCTACTGACACGAACCAGCAGTTCGCCCAGCAGCTGAAAAATCAATAAAACCGCAAAACCCTGCAAAATCAAACCGATCTGCCTCTAGTTGAAAACGACGGTCTTGTTGCCGTACACCAGCACCCGATCCTGCAGGTGCCAGGCCAGGCCACGAGCCAGTACACTTTTTTCCACATCCCGTCCCAGACGCACCATGTCTTGCGCTGTCTGGCGATGGTTGACCCGCACCGTGTCCTGATCGATGATCGGCCCGGCATCCAGCTCTTCGGTGACATAGTGACAGGTCGCCCCGATCAGTTTCACACCACGCTCGTAGGCCTGATGATAAGGCTTGGCACCCGCAAAGGAGGGTAGAAAGCTGTGGTGGATATTGATGATCCGATGCTGGTACTTCTGGCAGAGCGTTGGCGGAATGATTTGCATATAACGCGCCAGCACCACACAGTCGGCCTCGGCTTCATCAATCAGAGCCTCCACCTTGGCGTAGGCTTCAGGCTTGTTGTCTTTATTGACGGGCACGTGATGGAAGGGAATACCGTGCCATTCCACCAGGTCGCGCAGGTCTTCATGGTTGGAAATCACCAGGGGAATATCACAAGCCAGTTCACCACTTTGCCAACGGTGCAGCAAATCGACCATGCAATGGGACTCTTTCGAACACATCAAAACCACTTTTTTATTGATGTCCGAATCGGTAATGTCCCAGTCCATTTCATACTCACGGGCAATCGGGCCGAATGCCGTGCGAAACTCATCCAGACCAAAGGGCAAGGAGGCCGCACGAATTTCATGGCGCATAAAAAAGCGATTGGCCAGAAGATCCGAGTGGTGGTTGGCTTCGGTAATCCAGCCGCCGTACATGGCCAGAAAATTACTGACCTTGGCCACAATGCCCACCCGGTCAGGGCAGGAAATCGTCAGGGTATAAGTGCGTTCCATCCGTTATCAACCTTAAAATCTGTTCATTAATTTTAATCAGGAGTTCCTGAAAATTCCGCGCTGTGATAGACCGTCTGCACATCATCCAGATCATTGAGAAGATCGAGAAATTTCTCGAACATGACGGCATCTTCTTCATTCAGGGGCGAAGTGGTCTGGGGTAAAAACTGGATTTCATCCAGGGCAAAATCCAGATCACCAAAGGCTTCAACCAGTGCCTGTCTGGCTTTGGCGTATTCGGTATGTGGTGCGAAAACGGTGATCTGACCTTCTTCATTTTCGATGTCCGTGACATCAACATCCGCTTCCATCAGGGCTTCCAGAATGGCTTCTTCGTCGTCTCCGGAAAAAGCCAGGATGGCACTGTGGTCAAACATGTGGCTGACACTGCCGGGTGTACCGATTTTGCATTTGGTTTTGGTGAAACACTGGCGTACATCACCAAAGGTACGATTGGGGTTGTCCGTCAGGCAATTAACGATGACCATGATGTTGCCGGGACCGAAACCTTCATAGCGGGCAACAGAGAAATCTTCTCCACCCCCACCTTTGGCCTTTTCCAGTGCTTTTTCCACCACATGGCTGGGAACCTGGTCTTTTTTGGCACGCTCAATCAAGCCACGCAGGGCCAGGTTACCATCCGGGTCGGCACCACCGGACTTGGCTGTCGCGTAGATTTCCCGCCCGTATTTGCTGTAAACCTTGGTTTTTGCTGCAGCCGTTTTGGCCATGGATTCTTTGCGGTTCTGGAAAGCGCGCCCCATGTGTTCAATTCCTATGCTTGAATGAAAATGAAAGGCGCACAGTTTACTACAAAACCACCGCACTGCATCCTTTCCATAGAGCACCAAAAAGGTGCGATTTTATTAGCTCTGCACTGTAAACAGCAAAAAAAACCATTCCCGGGTTGCTTATGGCTGATTATGTCAGGTTTACAACACTTGGCCTCTTTCTTGCAAAGTTATTAATCATTCCATGAACTGGCAATCTATTGTTTTGCCGAAGAACCTGATATTTTAATAAAAAGGTGACTGCAGGATGTCCTATTTCGAATTACCCTTTAGCCTTGTCACTGAAAGCCAAGGGCCCACCCAATCCATGCAAATCCAAAGCCACTTTCAGCCTATCGTCAGCCTGACTCATCGGCGTGTTGTGGGTTATGAAGCCTTGCTCAGGGCCATCCGGGGCAACCAGCCCTGTTCGCCTCTGGAAGCCTTTAATCTCGCTCAACTGGAAAATCGGGTCGAGCAGTTTGACCGTGAATGCATTGCCAAACATTTGACCAACTTTGGGCAGATGAATACAGAAAACCAGTGGCTTTTCATGAACCTGCGCAGTGAAACCATCAATTCGCGCAACCTGCGTTCAGGCCTGCTGGATAAATTTCTGCAGCGCCGGGGGTTGGGCAGTGAGCGTATTGTTCTGGAAATTCTGGAGGATGCGGTCAAAGATCCGGCCCTGTTGCAGGATTTTGTACAGCACTATAAGGAAGCCGGTTTTCTGATTGCCATTGATGACTTTGGTACCGGCGCTTCCAATTTTGATCGCATCTGGCAACTCGAACCCCACATCGTCAAGCTTGACCGTTCCATGCTGGTGAATGCCCGTAACAGCCCCCGACGGCAACGCTGGCTTTCACGTTGCGTGGCTTTATTGCGTGAAACCGGTGCCCTGGTCTTGCTGGAGGGCGTGGAAACGGAGGATGACGCCCTTTTGACACTGGACAGTGAGTGCGATCTGG
>Ga0136591_1000212_pt1 | contig 26728 bp, 44 predicted proteins | sample AntRauMFilla3767_FD_104929 | JGI IMG/M metagenome (GOLD analysis project Ga0136591, IMG submission 104929) | Saline lake microbial communities from Rauer Islands, Antarctica - Metagenome Filla 3 #767 | ecosystem: Environmental > Aquatic > Non-marine Saline and Alkaline > Saline | place...
CGTATAGAACAGAAGAACATGCCAGATAAGATTGACATGATCCAACAGAACAAGGCCCTCCCAGAGTCCTCCAAGATCAATGCTTCCAAATTAGATGCTAACGGAAGGAAGCGAGTCAGACAGCTGATCAAACACCTTGAGGATGCACTCCCAGCCGATGTAGTGGGATAATTCTTTCACCCCTTGGGGTAAACCCATAGTAAGATACCAACAGCATGGGATTCCATAGGAACTATAGTTCCACCATTATGCACTATAGTGCACCCATGCCCCCACTCATCCCCACTGTGCACCATCCTCTCATTATAAAGGGTTGGTTCGGGTTTCACCCCCCTGCAGTAGAAAAGTGTAATGCCCATGATTGCCTTCTCTCTGTAAGAGATTGGTGGTTGTTGTTCTGCAAATCTCTTTGTAACTTTGGGTAAATCTTAATTCCATTCGGAGGAAATATGATCACACAGAAGTACCAACACCAATACAGCAACAAGCTCAGCAAGGGCACCAGTCACACGCTTCCCAAAGCACTGGTCAAGACGGCTCTGAAGAATTCCTTTACGCATACCTACCAACAGTACACCAACAGGAAACGCCTTATTATTGAGGCCACATGGTCCAACCTCCAACGAGCAATTGACACACTACAGGTGCTCCCTTTATTATATAAAGGGAAGTTACATCAACGAGCAATAGACCGTCTGATTCAGGAACTTCAGGAAGCTCAGGAAGAGGCCGTCCTTATTCCCAAGGACCTCATAGACTCCAACAATTGGAGAACCGACTTTACCCCACAGGAATACACCGAGCAAGTGCAAGCCTTCCAGTTCGTGCTGGATCAGTTTGGGTTCGATTATGATTACCGTGCTATACCCCACTTCTTTCGATACAAACAAGGAACCCGAGGATACTGCCATTACAAACGAACCTCAGGTCTCGACAACAACGGTGGGCCCTATTACTTCATTGACATCGATCCCACAGGCAGTCGTATGAACAGCCGATGGTATACGTACGGAAGAACCTCCTTAGGCTGGAAAGCAGAGGGTATCAAGACCACACCCAAGATATTCAGGAATATTGTGTTAGTGCATGAAGCCACCCACGCTATAGAGAATTATCGTTCCCAACGAATCCACAAGAAGTATACCTCCAGTGAGATGAACACCACGCTCATGGAACTCCGCTGGGTCAAAAAGAACCATCCTGAATTATTCCGAAAGTTAACTCCCGTGCAAGACGGTCGTAGAAGCAAGTGGTGGAGTCCAGTGGAACCATTACCAGGAATGAATCCTGAACGAATGTTCCAAGAATCCAAGAAAGCTGCTGCCCCCACTGGCCAATAGGTCAATGGGAATCGCTCTTTGACATACTGTCATATCTTAGCTCTAAGGAGTTCTCGGAATACCCAACGGGTAATTACATTGCTCAGTGGGTGTTGTGGGGCTATTGGGGCGTGGCTTAGGCCACATAGTAATCTGTGTGGGACTATAGTCCCCCTGCTCAAAGTTATTGGACTTTATTCTGGGATTGTGTAACTGGGGGTCCATGGGGCCGTCTTATGCTAGATCGAGGAATAGGAGTATTCTGAGTATTCTAACAACTATACGTATTCTGAGTATTCTAACAACTATACGTATTCTGACCACCCTCCGTATTCTGAGTATTTTGACCAATATCCCAATTCCCACCAACGACACACCATACGATTCCCATGGTCGCTCACACGGTCCCCAATACATACCATACGAAAACAGGTTTAAAATAAATCCCAAATAACCGTTAGCCATATGAACTTCAACAACAGTAAAACCCAGCTGTCCGAAACAACAGCCGAACAGATAGTTCGTAATTTAACAGAAGATTCTGAGTACCAACGAACACATCGTTATTTATTCCATCTCACGGAGAAACAAAATATTCAGAATATCCCAGCAAACGGATTAATCCCATCGGACAGCGGACAGCGATACCAAGGGAGCGAACCAAAATTGTTTTTCGCACTGGGCTTGGGACCAACTTCCGTATTGATGCGGACCTTAGGAATAGACAACGGAGCGGTCATTAAAATTGCTATGGACAAAGTCCCTAAAGATATTACCTTCTATCATGATCCAGAATTCTCAGGTGGAGGGAGTTATACAACGGAACCTATACCCCCAGAAGCAATAGAAAAAATTATTAGATTATAAAAGGTATTGGACTTTATTTGCAGATTGTGCAACAGAGACCCTTTGGACCAATCTTATGCAAGATGTGACAATCAGAAGTTTTTTGACATATTGAATTTACAGCTACCTGCTGAAGACAAACAGTACCTATAGCTACAGCACTTCCAAGGTGCGTTGTTTGTGGTAAGATGCTCGGATCAGTTGAATACTTGTGCCAGTAGCATTCCACTTGGAAATTGGACAGGTAGCTTTTATTTTTAACACACGACACCCAATGAAAACAGTACTAATCGGAATCGCAGCAATTACCCTACTTCACCGTTTGCTTACAGGCTACTGGTGGTAGGAAGAACAAGCAAACAACAGGAGCAAAGGAAAAGAGAAAGCCGACATATCCAAGCAGGAATTATACCAAGACCCGATGGGAGATAATATGCGTACCTTACATGTTCGAATCATCACAAAGAAAGAACTCAGTGGACGCTGGGGGATGCCGTTGCCAAAGGCGATGGATGATATTGTGTATATCCAATGCAATTCTGCAGGAGAAGTAAACTGGGATAAGGCTTCCGTATACACGCACAAAGAATTAGCACAACGGGAGCCTCAGATCCATTCCGTGGATGATCCTGTGGCAGGGTTAGTTGAACACCCTAAAGACCACAATACTTATGGTAGGAAACGCAGGGTGTTGTTGGCCTCACAGTACAGCCCAGACCAACCGAAGTTTTGGTTGAACGGGACTATGCCCAAGGGAGTTAAAGTAACGCCACTTTATCCAGGAGAACCTATAACTAAGGTACCACAGGACAAACCTAACCATTCAAAGACTACCAGCTAAATGGCAGATATAGAATCGATTGAAATAGAAGTAAACAAACGGTCAGGATTACGGGTGTATAGAATTTCAACAACGGGGTTTTCCATATACACTTCAGATGAACATAAGATAGGTAAATTTGTTCTCTGGGATGACCTGTATGTATTTAAACCTGCTTCTTTGATGCCCCAAATAGCTCCACGTATCAAGACGGTCTTGACCCCAGCCCTATTAGATGACATCGTGACTGTGCTTACCGTTCTGAATCAGTATCATCGAATAAAAAATACATAGTATGCCCTCACCCACAACCGACAGACATCAGTTTATTGGGGAACACCTTGCCATCATACAGGAGTATGATTCAATTCAGGAAACTGCGGATGTGTGGTTTTTAGATTACCCTGACCAACCGCTCAAAAAGAATATACATGTGGAAGTGGATATACACATGCTTCTGCTTGAGGCCGAGCTCCCAACCAACCCTGTGTATATTCGTGTTGAACTCTGTGATGATTATTGGGACCAGAGTCCGCACCATTGTGGTTTAAATGTAACCCACATGGAAAAAAGACATACGCTGGGAACCAAGTAGAACTATTTACGCAACGGTCACTAACCCACACTAAAAACAGGATCGTTATGAAAGACACAAAACCAACCCCCGAACAATGGGCAAAATTTTTGGAACATCATATTCCAAATACCGTCGTTCCTGAACTGACCAAGAAGCCTGTTCAACAATTAACCGAGAAGGAAGATGGGTGACCTAATAGAACAACCTGAGTATATTAATCGGTATGTTTCTGACGAAGAGGCAGCCAAAACCAAAGGGATTGTATTCCGAGCTAAGTTTGTGAATGGAGATGTTTTTACGGTACGTTCGGAACAATTTTTAATCTTTGCGCTGCACGATCTTATCCAGCTTTATCGAGAAAAATACCCCGACTGTAAACCTGGGGATTTGTATATGGAACATGTTCGTTACCACAACGGTACTCAATGGATATACGTACTGAAGGATACTCGCTTCACATTGGGGGTTGTATGATTTGGATAATACATGGACTCTTCCTTTTGGTTAATATAATTATGCTCATGGGGTTTAGCCATGCATACAAAGGGTATCAATTTTCAAAAAAAGGATAAGAATCTGCTTCGATATGACTCTAATCCTGAAGAACCTTGGAAAAATCAGATGTGGGATTTTGCGGTGGGGTTTGTGTCTATGAATGTTTTTTGGGCAATAATATATATGATAGGAAGGTACAGATGAATATACATCAAAGTAGGAACAATTTACACTACGAGGAATCTATGTCCGTAAGAGAACAATTAGCGGAAGACAATCTTGAGAAACTGAAGCAGGGACATATGGATCATCTGATCACAACGGAGCTCGAGGATAGGTTCAGAGAGCCGTTCAACAATCAAGCAAGGTATATGGGTAATGGAGTATACGCAATAGCTGGGCTCCACAGTAATGACACCCAAGAGCTATTTAAGATGTTTGTCTGCCAACAAGAATTTCAAATGGAGTTTGAATGAGGCTTGATACTATATATTGCAAAGAACCTGAAGATCAAATATTTCACGAGCCTGAACAACAACAAGATTGTGACATTGTGATCAATGGTATCCTTTCCGTGAAAGATATTGTTTGGGGAGTAGGAAGGGAAACAGTCGTTTCAAAAGAAAACAGCACATGGCTGGAACCAAACATAAAACTTTGGTGCGAAGACATCTACTTCGAAACACAGGAACAATATTTAAATCGAACCTCAAAAAACTAAGACAATGAGCAGTGGAGAACTCTTAAAGGTAACTATCGCAGAAACTATGGTACTCACCATATATATTCTTTTCTTGGTGCTTCGGTTTGGAGTCCTCAAGTCCATATCCAGTTCCACTTACAAACTCCAAGGGAACTGGAGTTACTTATTTACGGTGACCCTGATCACGTTAGCGATATTGAATATGATGCAGGGCCTTGAGATATGGGGGTTTCTTGCTTCTGTTGGACTGATGTTCACAGGAGCCACCATAAATTTTAAACCAAATGACCATAGTTACGAAGATGAAATTCATGCCGTATCCGCAGTAACTATCATTGCATGTTCTATGCTTGGGATTGGATTTGTTTGGGGCTACTGGATTGTTCCAGGACTGTTTGGTCTTTCGGCCCTGACTGTAATAGAAAGTAAGAACCGAATATGGTGGATAGAGATAATGGCTTTCGGATTTATCATGGCTACCTATTTTTATAGAGCACTGTTTGTATGAAAGAACTCACGTTTATAGAAGAAGTTTCTGACGAAGGGTATTACCACGTCCATACTAACGGAAAATATAATATTGGAATATACCCTGTGATATATGGGTATAGAGTACGTGTCTGGAAAGAGGGAAGTTATGCTTGTGAATGTGACATTTGCTGTGGTGCCAATGTAGCAACTGTTAATTCTATTTACAATCAATTAGCCCTTAAATTGAAGGAAGGTACAGACCCATCTACGATACCATACCAACAGACAAAACCATACCCACATTTAGGCGATCCCTTTACGGATTGGATGTTGGAAAACTGGGATGAGTCAGAAAGAAACCCTGTTACTGAAATTACGTATAGAGAACTTGTAAAATATCGAGAGCACCAAATAAGTCATCTTTTTACGAACCCTAAAACTGATTAGTACTATGGATAACAAGTTTGTTTTAATCGTTGATACACTCCCCAAAGGAGACCCTCTTTTCTTCCAACGAATTGGAGAACATCGAGGGCAAGGGGAAACCATATATGTGACCAAGTCCACTTCCAAGGCAGAAGTATTTGACACCGAAGAAGCAGCCAAAGAAGCTCAGGCAGAAGTCGAACGGGTCTCAACACATACCAAAGAAACATTAGGTGTAACCCCTCTTCCAGCGTAGGGGTACTGCAACATAGTGTTGTTTGTGATTCTCTGGGATAATTTGTAAGTTATTACCATGAGAAGTGAAAACCTAAGAACACCAAACAATGTTAGCCGAATGCATCGACATACCGAAGCGATCCACCATTGCTCAAAAGGTGGTTTTTACCCTTTCTCGGATAGGGGTTAGTCCTCGAGAAGTTAGGGATATTGTTGACTACATTCGTATCATTAATTCTCAGGGCCTTGCTGAAGACGACATCCCCTCTGAAAAGAAATTTATTTTCAGGGAGCTTGCCAAAGATGGCGTCATTAAAATGTACGTTACTCGTGGGGAATCCCATTATAAACCCATTTGAAATACTTTTCTAAAAGTTGAACTATTTCACTAACGGTCTTCTAAGTCCAATTTGAAATTATTGATACCATTCCTCCGAATGGATCATCCCCTTAGCCTCTGATCACTAACATGCTAAGGGTTCTTTTTAACACTTAGAAATGGTATTATGGAAGAACGAGTAAGACGTGTTGACTCAACACAACAAATGCAAGACAAGATTGAGGATTTCCAAATCCAAGGTTATGAAATAGAAGAAGAATCCGAGAAGCACGCCATCATGGTAAACAAACAATACGGTACAGGTGGTATGCACCTTGTGTGGTTTATATTTACGGTGTGGTGGAACATGAGCACGCTTACCGAGAACTTATTATACTAACCATTGATCAAGGAAAGACATGGCTGATAATTACTCCTACAAAAGAGGTTGTTGGTTATCTTCATAAAAAATTACCTTCGATTGAACCTGATTCATTAGACAAGACGACCCTTACGGATAAAGATATTTTCAATAACAATAACCCTAAAATTTATTATAGGTGGCTATAATGCAAGTAACACTCAAAGGAATAAAAACAGAACCCTTCTTAAAAAGAATGTTCTTTGTCGCTTGGAATAATTCCAGCGTAAGAGGCTTAGGAATGCTTCAAGACCGTGGAGAGATGACGGAAGAGCAAGTCTGGGAAAATGTATCAAATATGGGAGACTATCCTGGAGATCATTCAGGCCCCGACAACCTCAACGCAGATTATGTCTTTGGACGAATGATGAAACTCAGTGTCCGAGATATCAAAAAGAAAACATTCTCTATGCGTGATGAGAATTTTGATTCAAGTTATCAATCCTTTGCCCGAAGGTTCAAGAACGCTCGGGAGCTGTTTGATGCAACACTCATCTCGATGAAGAATGATACCTATAACGACAAAGAGATCAATTATGAAATTTCTTAATTTAGAAGAAGCACGGGAACGGTTACAAGCAGAATTCGAGCGTGTTTCGGATGAAGCCAAAGTGAAATACGGAACCACTCATATAGAGAAATTAAAGGACACGTCTGGGCATGATAGGCAACAAGCCGAAGACCGCAAAGCCTTAGTTTTCCAGATGGAGGCATATCTTGCAGCAATAATACATCTTCAAGACTATGCTAAAGTTCGGGACACCGTTTACCGTGTAGACAAAGGGTTTCAGGGGATGGGAGCAAAGAAACCTATTACCAAAGAGGTCCCTAAAAAAGTACCCAAAAGTTAAGGTAACAAGAAGAGTAAATAGGTTAGTTCGTCGCTTAGAACCAAAATTTGCAAGTAGTGAAGTTTTAAACGAAAGGAAATAAGGTAAATATATATTATGCAGACCAAAAACGTAGAAGACTCGTTGCTATTAGATTTCTTCAATGAAAACATCAGGTACAAAAAGAACATCGGATTTGTGATGGTAGTGTCAGATTTTTTTAACGCTACCAGCAAAAATGAACTCGGTGCCGTTGATTTGTTTTTAGATTTTTTGGGTGATTGTAGGATGCTGGAAGAAAAGACCATTCAACATAACGGAGCGGAAGTACACAGGTTCCTTATCCAGCATAAAGAGCTACCCCCTACGGAGGATTTAGAGAACCCCCCATACTATAATGTACACTTTGAACCTGATGGTTCATATTGGTTCAGGGAGTCACTAAATACTACTAAAACCACTTAAATGAAAGTAGAGCTATCTGAGTGACGGTCTATACTGTGCGTAGGAAACTGCGTCTCTCTTGATATCCTTGGGGTTCTTGACTGAGCCTCAAGGAGTTAACCAAATTAAAAGATAAATGGCTGACAAAGAAAATAAGACTGCTGGAGCACCAATTGAAGTTAAATATTACAAAGTTGCTGGTCCAGGAAACTACTGGTTCCCAAGAGAAATACAAGCTGATTTAGCTGATAAATATGAAGCTCTTTGGGAAAAGGAAGGTAAAAGATTTGAAGAAATTGAGCACGGAGAATTTATCTCTGTTAAATCTAACAACCTCATTGTGGAAGACTCTGAGGAGGGTTAGTTTACGCTCAGAAGCGTTTAACACAATCCCAATGAAATGGGAATTATTGTCAATTGCTCTTTGACTTATTGAACTATTGGGGGTGTCTTGGATTCGACGAGGGTACAGACACCTGATTCACAACAGGCTGGTGGCCTAACCACTACAGTTAAATTCAACTGACAAAAAAGAATCAACCAAAATAGCAGGGTTTATTGGCTCTGCTAAGCAAGACGTAGCAATAGCTGCGTAAACTGCCGTTCCTCCCAGATGGTAATAAGGGACACAGGAGCGTCATAGTTACCAGAACAAGTATGGCCTACTTCCAAACGGCCTCCAGATAGAACAGGAACCGAACCAACGGTGGTCAAACTGGGAGATCAAATGTTGGCCAATTGGATAATTGTTGTTAGGAAGGATTAAGGCAGTATACACCTCGGACGGGGGTTCGACTCCCCTCACCTCCACAAGAAACCCAACCTTTAAATTTTGATCAGTGGGAAGGGATCAGATTGAGACATAGTCCCCTTCTTGAACTTCAGGCAATGGTCAGGCTGAGAGATTGTTACTCCGTTTAACAACAGCCTGTATGAAATTTGTACCCCGAAAACCCAACCCAACCTTCTTTGATTAGGAGGTTGGGTTTTATGGCTCTTTCACAATAACCTTAATCCTAAATAAAGGAGTCCCACTATGGGAGAAGAAACAACAGCAACACTTTTCGAACAAATCGAAAGTGAGTTTGAAACACTAAAAGAAAACCATGCCGATTTCCAGGAAAAAGGAAATAAGGCAGCAGGGAAACGAGCTCGTAAGGCAGCGAATGAGTTGAAGAAACTCATGACTCCTTACAAACAGACTTCTGTCAACGAAGCCAAACAGCTTTAAGACAAAGATTGTTACTGAGAGTTATTAAAGGACGTGAGTTGTAAAGCTCATGTCCTTTTTTATTGCGTTTTAGAAAATAAACAACAAAGTAATCTTTTTATTATGTCAAATGCTAAGTTCATGGTCGCACCCAGTGATCGTAATATAGTAACTACTCTTTTAGATGACATGGGTTATTCTGGTCTTTATGATGTAGGCAACAGTACTACGAGGTCAGGGTGGTTGCTTGTAGATGTGCAGTTAGGGGACCCAACTGACAAAGAAGAAATCACAAAAGAATTTTCGAAGAAAGGAGTACGGTGGTCTATGGAAGAAATGAAGCAAGTTATCGAGTCAACTAAACTTCCACAAGATATAATTTCTGATATCCTTACGGAAGAAGTGGAAGAATTCTCAGGTGTTAAATTCGACACAGAATACTGGAGAAAAGAATTTGGTCTTGGGGATTTTGAAGATGCCTTATCTGAGTATTCAATCGATGATGCAATGCTCAAGAAAGTTGGGGAAGCCATTAAAAAGATTAACAAAGAAGGTATGCAGGTAATAGGAGGCCAGCCTGAACAGAGGCTTTACTCCCAAGGAAGTATGTTCGTGGTAGACGTTGGGGGCCGAGCAGATAGAATACCATTCAATGACCAACCAAAGTTTAACTGTCACGTGCTTTATTTCGCAATGGAGAACGGAGACCCTACAAATTTTCTTGAAGAATAGTTGAAAGTTTTCCAGTTCATAGAACGGTCTACTAATGAATTGAAACCTTGCCACAAAAATAAAAGACCCATGATTAGAAGATTATACGTAGATAAATTTGATGCTTTAGAATCGCATGATGACTATATGGAAGTTTGTGCGATGGTGAATGGTGTGGGATATGAAATGTTGATTCCGCTCCGTTGTTTTGATGCTCTGGAAGAAGAGCTTGAATCCAAATCTGGGGTTATGGTAGAAACTCACCACCAGCATAATGAAAAAGAAGAATTTCTGTATGGGTTCTCCTCTATTCGGGAGTATAAACTCTTCTCAATGTTTTTAGAGGTGTCAGGTGTTGGCAGTAAAACAGGTATGGCACTTGTGCAAGGGCTTACCCTCGCTGAAGTCAAGAAAGCTGTTAAGGAGAAGAATTTCGGAGTATTCCAAAAGGTGAATGGTGTTGGTAAGAGCACTGCTGAGAAGATTTATATTTCTATGAAATCACAATTAGGAATAAAATAGTTTTAAAGTAAAGAACAGCATGGGAACAAAGGAAATGAACCAATGAAAGAATTAAAAGGAAATGAACCAATGAAAGAATTAATTGAATCAGAGCAAAGCGCAGAAGAAATTGTTGACGACCTTACGGAAGCCAGTGGGTATCAGGTGACTATCACATTCGATAGTGGTCAAGATTCCATGGTTCAGGAATACAAAGATAAGTTCACAGACTATCCTGGAGAAGTCAATGTAGAAGTAACTAACAAAGGAGGCAACAAGCAGATGATTGCCACCTTCCAGGATGAGCGTTCTGCCCATCTTCTTGTGTCTGATGCAGAGGACGACGGCCTCACCACTAATTTCAAAAAAGTATAACTATGAAGTCAGCAAAAGAACTTTATGGAGTCTACCAAGAACCTGATTGAGTCCGATACCAGTATCGAAGAGGCCGTGAATAAAATCACTGTGAACGAAGCACCTTCTGTTGGTGACCCTGTTCGGGCGATGGAAGGAGATACCATTGTGACTAAAGATGGCAAAGAGTACCAACTATTCAGCCACTCTTGGTTTTCTGATACTCGGGAACCAATTGCAATTTCTACTGGGCTTGAAAATGTAGAAGTAACGGATGGCAACAAAGAATTTAAGATACCTATTACTAAACTAAAAGCTGTTTCTGTGCACCCCGAAAATAAGATGAGGGATGTCAAGTGGGTGGACGATAGGTATGGTGAATCCGAACTAATATATACTTCGTAATTACTGACGAAAACTAAACTACAAAACTATGGCTAACCAAACTATACGAGAAGACAGCTCCAAAGTTCATGTCGAAGTAGACGTGGATACAGAAGGCGAAAAGAAATCAAAAGACAAAGATGAAAATCGTGAAGCAAGTGAAGGCAAGCGAAGAGTCGACGGGTAACGATAGAGAATAATGATAAAATATAATAAAATGAATACAAAAAACTTATTGAATCCGAAAAGACTACAAGTAACATTGTTCGGAGTTTAACTGAACCGCGTCATACCCATGAGAACGAACAAATCCAAGACTGGGCAAACGATATTCAATCTATTGTGGATATGGAATTAAAGCACGACTACAAGACGAAGATAAAAGATTGGACCTCAGGGGGTCATTCTTTCATTATAGAAATAGACTCAAGATTAGGTATCCCCCGTTTATATTTTCGCCTTATACCAGATGACGGAGTTTATATTTCTTCCTTTGTTGGGTATGACATTCCAGACTTACCTATTTTTAGAGGAGCAAAGGTGAGTCGTACAGGATACGCAGGAATTCAATCCTATGGATTTAGTGAATCCAATATGCCTAAACTTGCTCCAGGAGATTTACCTGAAGTGGTTGCTGCATTAGACAAAGGCCTTAATCAAGAAAGTCGACGACAAAGAGATTTTTATAAGAACAGAACACCTGATTAAAATGTAATTTTATTTCCGGCACAACCAACCGCAGGACTAATCTACCTGCGTACCCCAATAGGGGGCTATCCTTTCTCACCTAATAAGGGTAGCCTCCTTTTTTATTTTTACAAAGTAAAGGCTCTTTACAAACGGTCAATTAAACCTATGGATATTAAACTGAAGTATGACCCACGCAAGGAACAAACCGAAATACTGGAAGGCTTTAAGCAAGCTGTAGAGCACGAACTACCACACTACCTTATTGATGCCCCGACGGGAGTTGGTAAGTCCTATGCTGCCATGATGATGGCCAACCATTGGCATGACACCACGGGAGGTAAGGTAGATGTGATAACTAACAGTAAAGTTCTACAGTCTCAGTACCTCAAAGATTTTCCCTTTCTGGGGGAGCTTAAAGGAAAGTCAAACTATTTTTGTAGTCAGTTCGATGTGAACTGTGACGAAGGTGCAGAACTCGCAAAACAGTCCAAGACCAAATGCCTGAACTGCCCACACCAACTTGCCTTTGAGAATTTTAAACGGTGCAAGGTATCGATGATCAACTTCCACCTCTTTTCCAGTTATGCTATGTTTGTTCCGTTTATACTGAGGGAACGAGGGGCCAAGATGTTGGTTATAGATGAGGCACATGCCTTTGAGGAAGTATTCACAGAATTTATATCTTTGGTTATTTCAGAACGGGTGCTTAAATCTGTGGGGTTGGATGATAACCCTGTAGTGGTAAACAAATTACAAGATGTTCAAAGTACGGAAGACTTGGAAGAATTCTTTTATGAGTTCTTTGAGGAACGGGTTATCAAGCACGTCAAAGAACTTACGCGAAAAGTTCCTGACGCAAAGTCTACCAAACAAAAGTCTGGATTACTCCGCAATATAAAAAGTGCCGAACGGTTGTTAGCTCGGTTTAAGAAATATTTTGATGACGAAGACCGAGACGAATGGATTTTCCAACGGGAGAAAGCACCCCGTAACAAAGAAGTATACATACCCCACATTAAAGTTGAACCAACTTGGGCGAGAAAATACTTGTGGGATTTAATCTGGGACAAGTATGAGATGGTTGTGTTTATGTCAGCGACTATCCTTGACCCGAGTATCTTTAGCTCTATAAACGGCCTGAGTAACGAGCTTATGTTTTGCAACGTAGACTCTCCTTTCCCTGTAGACAACAGAATTGTCCACTACTCTCCTGTAGGCCGTATGTCTTACAAGTACAAACACCAAACTATTGAAAAGATGATCCCTCGTATTAAGAAAATAATCGAGAAGAACTCTGACATTAAAGGGATCATCCACACAGGAAACTATGAGAACTCTTATAAACTGAAAGAAGCCTTGGGGGATAACAGGAGACTTATATTTCACGGGTCAGGCAAATCAGAATGGGCTCTTCAGCATCATGAGAACTCAAGTATACCGACTATCCTCGTTTCTCCAGCAATGACTCACGGGATTGACCTGAAAGATGAGCTATCCCGATTGCAAATAATAATGAAGATTCCATTCCAAAGTTTAGGGGATAAACGAGTGAAGAAAAGACTGAATGAAAGTCAGGAGTGGTATATATGGCGAACCTGGATTGAGGTCATTCAGGCTTGTGGTCGTTCAATACGTAACAAGGATGACTGGGCTGCCACTTATATATTGGATTCTTCTTTTGACCAACTGCTACGTTACGATCAAATGATGCCTGACTATTTCAGGGATGCACTTGTTCTTCCAGCTTGACAAAAGCGGTTGTTCTTGTTGCTCGTTTTAAAAGTGACAATACGCTGTACTAATTATAAAAGAGGAACAACACTATGAATTTTCATGAACTTCAAATGAATCACCCCGTGAATTTTGGAGATACTTATGCTATTTCAGCCGAAGTTATCGACACAGGAGATGGCACAGCCAGCCAGTTTACGGGAAATTTAGCAAACACACCACTTGCTCCTGGATCAGTAACCGTAACAGATGGCACTGAGACCTTTAGTGACAATGGGGACGGAACATTAACGGGTGACCAAGGTGGGTCAGGCACTATTGACTATTATAGTGGTGCATATGATATCACATTTAACACGGCCCCTACAAATGCTCAGGATATTACGTCTGGGTATGATCGGTTTATTACCCTTGCTGTGCAGAGTGTCACAGGTGAAGATGTTGGTTCTCCTGAAGCTCTTGGCCAAGGCAACCAATACGATAGTAAACACAGTTTTGGTGGCCAGCTTGCAAACAAAAATACCATTCCTGGAACCTTTAGTGCGACTGTTTCCTTTAGTGGGGACGTGACATTTACGGATGATGGAGAAGGAAACCTAAGTGGTAGTAACCTTCAATCAGGTACAATCAATTATGATACTGGGGAATTCTTCTTTGTATTCTCAGCAACTCCAGATAACGGAGATGCCATGACGATCGATTATGATTATGGGTACGAGAGTGCCAATGAGAAAATCCTTGCACGAGATGTGAAAGGGGTTTACTCCGTGGAAGTGGAAAATAAAGCGGACGGAGAAGTCGGCCTTTCCTTCCTGCATAGTTCTGATCTTTCAAACTGGACAACGCTTGCGTCCACCAAGGTCGGACAATCAAACAAGAAGTTTGTAACTATTTCAGGTGTCCGAGATTACTTGAAAGTTATCGGAGCTGGAGGAGAAGTTAATCTTCAATTTCATTCCTAATGAGTGACCCCTTAAAGACCGAAAATCTTACTGAGCAGGATACCACCCTCATAAAAAGAGTACTTGCGGAAGCCGAACAAGGAGACAGGGAGTTTCTTGACTCCTTGTCTCCTTCTGAAAAGGGACATATGTTGGAAATTCTTCGAGAGTTTTCTGAAGAAGGATACTCCGCAAAGCTGAATGAAATTTATGAGATCGATTACGATGAAAATCCTGTTGACATAGAAACCTTTGTATATGACGAGCACTACATGGGTAAAATATTAGGGGACAACCTCTATCCCAGATGGCTTGAACATATGAAGGAGTTTCTTGACCCTTCAAAGAACTATATTGAAGTTGCGTTGACAGGTTCGATTGGTTCAGGTAAGACAACGGTCGGACTCATTAGTAAGCTGTTCCACATGCATCGTGTTCTATGCTTGAGGAACCCTCAAGGCTACTACAACTTAATGGACACGGATGAGATAGTTTTTGCTATCTTTAATGCGACACTGGAATTGGCTGATAATGTTGGTTACCAAAAGATTGCAAACATGGTTAAGAGTTCTCCGTTCTTCAAAGAACGGTTAATCCATAATCCTCGGAGTCCTGAACAGATCAACTTCCCTAAAAATATTAGTATTGAAGTTGGGTCGAAGTTTTCTCATGCCTTAGGTAAACATATATTTGGGGCGTCTATTGATGAGGCCAACTTTCAAGAGGCTGATCTGGATGAGAATGATACCTCCCAAGTTATGAAGACCTATAATGCGATTTATCGTCGTATGGAATCTCGCTTCCTTCAGAAAGGGGGTACTATTCCAGGACAACTTTATTTGATCTCTTCTAAAAATGAAGAGTCTTCTTTCTTGGAAGTCCATGTGGAGAAGCACCGAGATAAAGGAACTACGTATGTAGTGGACGAACCTATTTGGAATTTTAAGAGTCATCTTGGGATTTACTCAGGTAAAAAATTTCGAGTAATGGTTGGTGACCAAAAAAGAGATTCCCAAATCCTCGAGAAGGGCGAGAAGGCCCCCGATGGATATCAGGTAGTCGAGGTCCCAATTGAATACAAGGAGTCTTTTGAACGAGAGGTCGATTCCTCTTTGAAAGATATTGCAGGTATAGCGACCTATTCTGATTCCAACCTCATTAAAAATAGGCAGCGAGTTAGAGATTGTATTGTCCGTAACATTGAGGACTTTGGAGAATGGCATAGTCCGTTTACCAAAGATTTAATTGTCTTAGACTTTGATGACGACGACACTGAGATAGAAGACTTTATTGACAAGGAGTATTTCAAAAGATACTTAGGACGGGTTGGGTTCAACAAGCCCCGTGCCATACATATTGATATTGGGGTTAGCGGAGATGCCTTGGGTTTCGGAATGGCCCACATCGCTGGGAAGACTACAATAACCAAGACTGATGTTTTAGGTAACAAATCCAAAACGGAACGGGAAGTTTATCGGGTAGACTTAATGACTCGAGTTACAAATTTGGATGGTAAAGAGCTCCCGTTAATTAAAGTATTATCTTTTGTAAAGTGGATACGTAAGATTGGAGTAAACATCCGAGTGATTAGTACGGATGGTTACCAGTCCACTATGCTTCGCCAGCTTCTTAGAAAGCAAGGGTTCGAAACAAAACTTATTTCGGTTGATAAGAATGATGATGCGTATGTTTATTTGAAAGACGCACACATGGATTACCGAGTCCAAATGTATGAGTACCAACCCTATTTAACAGAGTTGTTTGATCTCCTGCATGACCGTAAGAAGAACAAAGTTGATCACCAAAAGAAGAACTCTGATGGGAGTCGGGGGTCCAAAGATATTAGTGATGCGGTTGCGGGAGCAATATATGATCTGGTAAACGATGACATACAAGTAAAAAATTCTGACAATAGGCCTATCGATTATGGAGCGTTTCAAAGGAAAGACCGAAACGAATTAACTCCAGAAGAGGGGGCTTATAATTTTGCCATTGGTGACTATCAGGCAAAGAAGAAACAACGGGAAGAAAACAAGAAAAATAGAAAAGATAACTTTAGAGTATTTTAATTCATGGCTTTTAAAGAAAAATTTTTGAGTTGGTTACCTACCACCTCCCTTAAACCACGGGACTTGGAAGGGGGCCGAATGAACCAAGCCCAAGGTAGTGCAAATTCTTCCCTGATCGAGTACTACATGGAACGAACAAACATAACCAATAAGCGGTCGGACGTCTATGAAGACATGGACGAAATGGATGATGAAATCATCGCCCGAGCGTTGGATATGGAATCAGATGACGCAACACAAATGGACTTACGCAAGAATAAGTCTGTGTGGATTACATCTTCCGATCCAAAAAAGAAGCAGGTTATAGAAGACATGTTCCGTCGTATACAGTTGGAACAAAGAATATGGTTGTGGTCTCGTGACACTAACAAGTATGGGGACTTTTTTGTTAGGCTCAGTATTGACCCAGATAAAGGATTAATCTCTGTGCAAGATAACTATCACCCCAAGGAAGTTGTCCGACTGGAGGACAAGGGGAAACTTGCGGGATTTCTTTTGTTAGATACTCACAATCAGAGTCTAACACCTCACTTACCACACGAATGGATTCACTTCCGTAATATACGGTACAGGGTTCAGGATGATTTGATGCCTCAAGAGTTCTATCGAAAATATCAGATAGATAAGAATGCTCGATACGGGAGTCCAGGATTTGTTAAAGTCCGTCGCATTGAAAAACAACTCAGGCTTGCGGAAGATAGTTTGGTGTTAGGACGGTTGGCCCAATCTCAATATACACAAATTCATTATGTAAATGTAGGTGATGCAGACACCAAAGAACAGAAGAATATCGTAGACAACTATGAAAATCTCTTCCACAAAGACAGAAAAGCCAACTACAACGACAGTACGTTCCAAGCGAAACATTCATCACTATCGTATGCAGATAGAGTGTTTGTCCCAGTACGCACGAATGAGAAAGGCCGTTCTAATGTCGAAGAGGTCGGTGGTAATCTCGATGTTACCTCGATCGCAGACATCGAAATGTTAAACAACAAACGGTTTGGTGCGTTGGGTATACCAAAAGAGTATATGTCGTTTGACAGTACGCTCGGATTTAATACGTTAATGCAATTAGACCCAAGGTATGCTCGAAAAATTGCAAACCTGCAAAGGAACCTAATTGCAGGATTAACCCAAATGGCTCAGATTGAACTTTATATTCACGGCCTTGACACAGACGCAGAAGGGTTCCAAATTGAAATGACTTCTGTGAGCACGACTAACGAACTTGAACGAACCGATAGTCTGAATGCGTTGATAGATGCTGGAGATAGAATGGTTCGGTTCTTCCAGAATGTAGACGACCAGATTGACCAAGTTTATCTTTATCGTTATATTGTTAATACGTATCTCCGTCTTCCTGATATTAATCTTGACAGGCTCTTTAAGGACAAAGGTCTTGAGATGCCTGATACAAATGGACAGGAACCTGAAAACCCACAACAGTTCTTTAATTCTATAGAGAAGGCCGTGGAGTCAGACCCTAAAATTGGAGAGCTCCTCCGAGAGTTTGTGGCCAGCGTAATGAAAGGCAAAAATTCTGTTGCGTTGAAACAGAGAGTTTTAAGAGATGCGTTCAACAAGGATACGCTCAAATATTTAGATGAAAAAGATCAAGAAGAGGAACCTCTTATTAAGAAACGGGAAACCGAACTGAAGGAAGAGGAGGAAACAGAATGAAGCACGACGAGTTAAAACAAAAGACAGGAATAAAGAAAGTACCAACCCATCCAAACAAAAGTACGCATGATGACTGGTTAGATTTATACGAAGGTTACTCCCGTGTATCACCAAGCGTGTTTCCCGATGGATTAAAAGGGGAACTCATTGGCTACATAAAAGAACGCCTCTTAGACCAAAGATTTGACGACAAAAATTTCTACATTTTGAACATGCATCTCCGTGATGTAGACGAGATAGTAGTCAGACGACGTTCCGTAAAAAATAAGCGTAAAAATTCAGCACTAAGCCGAATAGCTAAACGACGCTGGCGACGGAATAGACACAAATACAAGCGTGCTCTTAAGAAATTCCACCGATCCAGCAAAGGGAAAGACTTCCATAAATCTTTAGGTCGGTTTCTTAGAAAGTCGCTTAAGAAAAAAGAGGAACATTCTTTTGGGTTCGAAATAACGGATGAGATGTTGGTCAGTTTGATGAAGGCCCTGAACTCAGCAATGACTCATTTCCTTATTGAATTTGAGCACAAGTATAAGTACGATGACTATGAGTATGATGAAGACTTCACAATTGATCTGTTAGAGATTACAATAAGAATGACTGATCAGATGCTTCTTGATTTAACGGAAGCTATGCGTAGTGAAGGGGATATACGATACGATATTTTCCATGACGTGATTTATCTTGCAGGAGAGATTCTGATCCCCACAGGAATAGAAACAGAATATGACTACGAGGGATAACCGTGAGTAACCAAGCTTCCGAAGCGACTACCACATCAAACACAGGTAACTCAGAGCACCCTTGGCATGGATGGGCAGACCCCAAAGATAAGGAACATATAAAGAATATGCTCGATAACATGAGCAAAGAAGAGATTTTAAAATGGCTCTTAAAAAAGAATCGTCAGAAGCCGAGTTGAGGAACTCGGGAAGAGCCAAGCCGATGGGGGATGACTTCCCCCATCGGTTATTCATTTAGCCATATTTTACGTTTCACAAGTAAATGAAAACGAGTTAACTATGGAAGAAATAAATGCTATACAAGTTGGGTTAGAATTACTTTATTCTATTGTATGGATATTTTTGTTATTAGCTATCTTTCATCCAGGATGGAAATTTAATTCTGGCAAAGAGTACGATTACAAAAGTCGTAAATTTAGACTCTCTTTAGTTCTCATCGGGATACTATCAGGTTTTTACGCTTTAGGAAAAATAGGATCGTTTGAATCATATGCAACTGCGTTATTTGCAATATATTCTGCATTGACAGGAGCAAATGTATTTCAAAAATTTAATGCAACCAGAACTAAACATAAAGATTCTCTGGCAAATTCTGACTCAAAGACAACTAAATAAAATGGAAACTTTTAAAGAACCTCTAAAAACAATTAGCCGTGGTAGAAATATTAGCAACATACGGTCAGTGGCTCGGAGGTGCTGGACTGGCATTTGCGATTCACTGGCTATGGCACAAGGACACAAGAGCGAAACTAAAAAAAGCGGAACAGGAGACCTTCAGATATCAAGAAAAATACGAGACTCTACTAAAGGATCAAATAGAAAAGCAGGACTTGACCATCGGAGTGATGGAGGAAATGAATTCAGAATTAGGGAGCAGGAGAAAAAATTCATAGAGAATAAACGGAAGATAGAAAGTCTTGAGTCTGTAATTGTTGACCATATTGTTTCCCAGATAAATGGAGGTAGGCTGTATGAAATACCTGCAGTTTCAGGCCTGACCCAATTTCTTCCTGGAGGAATTGAACTTAACCTCATGCACGTGAGTCCAGGATTTGATATCTTTCTTTGTACTGCTAACGAAGGGACCTACTTAAAGGCACACAGTCACGCACAACAACAAACGATCTATGTCTTAAAAGGCAAGGTTTGGTACCAACGAGGAGACGACAAAGAGCAAGTTGTCAGTGAAGGAGATCGCCTTGTAATCCCTGCTAACGAAACACACACAGTAAAGTTGAAAGAAGATTCCAAATATATTGTGGTATACAAACCACCTATTTCTTTTAACCCACTAAAAAAAGAGGGCTGGGTAGAAGAAAATGTGTAAAGGGTCCCGAATAAAAAGAATTATTGAATCCCCATTTAGCTGTGAAGTTGTGGAAGAAGAGGTTTGTGGGCACGACCTTAAAGAAACTTTTTTGGATGACCTTGAAAATCGTACGCATGATGCTCGGAAAGAACGGGGCAACCGAGTCAATTCTAAGTTCTCTAAGTTAAATCCTAAGACATGGACTGCTTCTTTCGAGAGTGTTGATCCAGGAGGAAGTGGAAAGACTTGGCGACAAGATATACGGTTCCCAGAGTTTACTCAGATAGGCCGTTATAGTAAAGACTTTGAAGGCACCGAAGAGAAGATTGCGTTGGCTTTAAAAGCAGGGGAAGTCTTAGTATATTGTAACTGCCCTGATTTTATTTACAAAGGCTTTAAGTACATGGGGCATGTAAGTGATTGGGGGATACGCAAAGAAACCCGACCCCCAGAAATTATGAACCCTACATTGGAAGGGGCTCTTTGTAAACATCTTTACTCTATTGTTGATGATATTGATAATTTTATTCCAACTGTAGCAAATGCATTTGATCGGGCGAAAGACCAAGACTACACTGTTGTTAGGTCTTCCGACCTTGATTAACCCCAAGGATCGTTTTAAAATTTGAACACAATAAAATTACGACCATGAGTAAACAAGCACTTACTGAATTTGTAAACGAGGATATTAAACTTCTTGAAAATGAAGAGACCGAGAGTGGTCTTCCGAAGTTTAAGGGTATCTTCCAAAAGTGTGATGAAAAGAATCGTAACGGACGTATCTATTCTTCCAAACTGTGGGAGAATGTTATTAAGTCTGACGGGGTTCAAAAGAAATTAAAGAAACGAACAATGTTGGGTGAGCTCAATCACCCAGAATATCGAGATCCCAATCCCGAAAACGCAAGCCACGTGGTCACTAAGCTCTGGCTAAGCGAAGACAATAAATACGTCTATGGGGAAGCCGAAATCTTGGATACACCGAAAGGCCGTATCCTGGAATCACTTCTTCGTGCAGGCGTAGAAATTGGGGTGTCATCCAGAGGCGAAGGCCAAATGGTCGAACGAGGAGGCGACTCTTATGTTGATGAAGACAGTTATGATCTGATCACATTCGACGGAGTTTTAGAACCTTCTGTTGAAGAGGCCGAACCTTCGCTGGTAGAGTCCAAGTTTGGGCTGGCAATGACAAATATGTTAACCGAAGGAACACTCGGAGAAAAAGAAGTAGCAATCTTCGAAAGTCTCTCTGAACAGTTTTCCGATCAGGAAATTGCCAACTCACTGAAGGCTCAAATACTTGAAGCAAAATCCAAAATCACAACTAAAGAACATACGAGGAACTCTATGTCACAAGATCAAAAGACACTCGACCGTCTCCATGAGGCGAACGAAAAGCTGTCCGATGCTAAAGAGGAACTCGTCCGCATAAAGGAGAAAAACAAAACTCTCCGGAATAAGATTGCTGAACACAAGTCAAAAATTGTTGGCTTGAAGAAGGAAGTGTCCAAACTTTCTGAAATCGCCAAGGCTGTTCCAAACCTGAAGTCTGAACTGAAGGAAGAGAAAGCCAAGATGGAAAAAGCAATCGCAGTAATTGAAGGACTCAAAGATGCCTTTGATTCTGAGCGATCAAGCAAAGACGAAGTCACTCGTCACTACGAGAAGGCTCTAAAAGTTCTTGAAGGTGTCCAAGAGAAGCTGAACTCCAGCAAAGTCGAGGACTACCTTGAAGAGTCATTAGAGGACGTAGGTGGAGTGGATCGTTTCCGCAAGATCATAGGAGATACTAAGAATCTCTCCTTGGACGAAGCCAAAGAGAAAGTTGATGAAATTCTGAACCTTCTTGATGAAGGATCATTTTCTCCTATCTCCAGCACACGGCTGAAACTTCGTGAAAACGAAGACAACAGTAAAGGCAAATCTCGCAAGAAGCGTAAAAGCATCGACGAGAAGAGCAAAAGCGAACGCCAGTCTACCGAAAACATCCTTAACCAGATGTAAGACTGCTTCGTAGCCAGAGCAATTAACTAAATTATTTAATTCATAAAATATAGTGACCTATTATGAATAAGGAACTACTTGAAGAACGACGAAAAGAAATGCTCCAGGAGGGAGAGCGTGTCGCTCGTTATTACGACGATTACATCACTCCCCTTCGTGAGAACTATATGGAGAAGCACGGAAAAGAGGCTCCTCCGCATCTCGTAGCCACCACCGCATTCTGCTTGCAGAATTTGGATGAATGGTTGGCATCGATGGATGAAACTACCAAAACCGTGAATGTTGGTACTTTTGCTGACCACGGTTATAAACTCATCACCGCTGTACTGCCTAACTTGGTTCTTGATCAAGTGGCAAGTATTCAGCCTCTGCAAATCCGCACAGGTGATGTGTTCTTTATGGACTTTAAAGCTGATGATGGTAAAGGTACCGTCGCTGCTGGGGACTCTTTATTGAGTGCTACTACGGGTCCTTCCAACAACCGTCTTTACACCAGTGAAGAAATCGAGGGAGAAGAACTCGATGCTGGTGATAGTGGAACAGCTAACTTCACAGGTAATATTGATTATACCCCTGTGGATGCTGGTACGCTGGAGATCACTGACGGGACCGAAACCTTTACCGACGATGGAGAAGGTAACCTAACTGGGGATGCTGGTGGATCAGGAACGATCAACTACTCCTCTGGTGCGTATGACGTTACGTTCAATGCTAACGTTAGCAACGGTCAGGCAATTACTGCCGACTATGAGTGGGATTCTGAGTCCAGCCCAGAGCAAACCCCTGAGATCTATATTGATCTTGCCCAACAATCCGTTACGGCCCGTCCGTATCGTCTCCGTTACAATTATACTTTGGATGCTGCGTTCGATCTTGAGCGTGCCCATGGTGTTAATGCGGATGAAGAACTGTTGGCTGCTACCGCTTCATTGATTCGTGCGAATATTGACCAGATCGTTCTGGAAGATCTCCGCACCAAAGCAAACGGTGGTACTGTGAACTTTGATGCTACAGTACCGACTGGTGTTTCCAAGTCTGATCACTACAACGGGTTTACTCATACCCTGACCAAAGCAAATAACCTGATTTACTCAAACACTCAGATGGTTTCTGGTTCGTTTGTGATTGCAGGTATGAATGCTGCGAACGTGATCGAAGGCATGGATTCTTTCCAAGCAAACGGTAACCAAACAGGCAACCAGCCAGCTGGTCCGCATGTTGCTGGTACCATCGCAGGAATGACTGTGATCAAGAATGCTGCTTACCCAGCCAACGAATTTGTAGTTGGTTACAAGGGACCAGGAAACTTGTTCACTGGATACATCTGGGCTCCTTACCGAGCACTGTACACCTCACCGCAGGTTGTACTGGATGACTTCCGTAGTCGTCGTGCGTTGTATACTTCCGCTGGTCGTAAAATGATCAACGACAAGTTTTACGTTAAAGGAACGATCACCAACTTCAGCTAAAACTGAACTGTTCGATAATCTAAAGGGAGGGACCTCAACTCCCTCCCTTTTTTATTTTCAACTAAATACCTAAAACAATGGCAAAAAAGAAAAGATATATTGCACAATACAGGATGCCTGTTGCGATTGACTATCCTCCAGCTAACATTCCGTATGCAAATACTCCCGAAGAGCTTAGCCTCACCGAAGGTGAAGCAGCACAGCTCAAACGAATGCTTCCTGACATCAAATTAATCGAGGCCGAAAATTCCAAAGACTCTGCACAAGCTATAATGGCTTCCGCAGAAGCAGAACAAGAGAAACCTAAAGAAGAGGTTGCTCCTGAACCAGAGGAAGAAGACACCTCAGAACCTAATCCTGAACCAGAGGAAGAAGAATCAGCTGGTCAAGAAGATCAAGTAGAAGAAGAGGTTGTGGCAACACATGCTCTTGCTGATGATGCTGATTTTCCTGGAGAGGACAAACTACAAGAACATGGTTTTGTGACCGTGGAAGAAGTGGTCCAATTTAAGCTGGATAATGACCTTACGGATATCAGTGGTATCGGTAGTGCTACAGCGGATAAAATCACGGACCATTTGATGGAAAACTACTCTGACCTGCTTGATGAATGAAACTATTGGATATAATACAACTTTCCAAAGACGAGGTAACGGCTGGTGGGGAACTTAATCTCTACACTCCTGACACCACTATTTGGAAGTTTGCCCGAAAGGGTTTCCAAGAAATAGTTTCCTTCTTCCCACTGACAAAAGTCATTTCAGTTCAAGCAGCTAATGCTCAGAACTTTTTTGACATACCCCAAGCAGAAGAAGTTGACAAAGTTATTGAAGTCCTCTATCTTGAATCCAAAGATAGGGGCTTTAACTTTGATGCACAGGAGTTATTCTTTGCGACATCCTCTTATATGAAACTTACGGATGATCTCGAAGACTGGATTATGTACAAACGAAACTTACGAGCTTACCAAGTGTTGGTCGGGGCTGAATTTGAATGGCAACAGTCCAAACAAAACCCACATCGAGTCTTTATAGATAATGTCCCAGCACAAACTGTTGGGTTTACGATTAAATATACGGTCAATGAGGGCCTACCAGATACGGAGCCTGATTCAGATGATGAAAACAATGTTGATATACCTGAACCACAGTCCACATATTTAAACAGATATCTATTGGCTAAAATAAAGCTCACTGAAGGAGCTATACTCTCTCGATTTAAACCATCAGGACAGGCCGTTGTTAGTGACGGACAAACACTCAAGCAAGAAGGCAAGAGTGAACTTCAGGACGTCCAACAAGAAATTAAGAAACGTGGCTATTCCTTGCTGAGTTTATAAAGACCTAACGGAGCAACAAATGAATAAGAAAATTGTGTTACTTTTCTCACTTATTCTTGCTGTTGCTATCGGAGCGTTTCAAGTAGACCGAATTAATTCTAAATATTTCTCTACACAGGAACCAAAGAATGGTAAAGGGTTGGGAGATCCAATTTTTTATGTCGATGCCCGTCTTGACATGCAAGGGATAAGAAAGATAGAAAACTATGTAGAAAGAATATCAGGTAATGCTATGGGTTCTTGGGAGGATGACTAATGGGCAGCACACAAACATATGATGATTTTTTCAAGGCTACCCTCAAGAAATTTGGTGTTGACTCTCCAGCAGAGCTCAGTGATGAGAAGAAAAAAGAGTTCTTTGACTATATCGATAACAATTGGACCGCTAAAAATGAAACTGCTATGAAAGAATTAATTGAATCTGACAAAACATCAAACGAAATTATAAGTAGTCTTACTGAAGAAAGAGACCTCGATTAAAAAGTTACTGAACCATAAAAATTCTGACGAATGCATAATAAAGATTTTGAAAAAGAACTCGAAGACTTTTTAGCAGAACACGCACCAAGCCACAACATCCATTTCCATCGCTTACCTGATTCTTATTCTGCCCGAGGTCGTACAACTGTACCAGCCCAGCCAGCAGATTTTCAGGTAGTTCTTCCTGGAGGAATTCATTTTTACATTGAAGTAAAGGAAGCAGGAAGCCAAAACGACCACAAATTTAAAATGTGGAAGCTCAGTGACTCTCAGTGGGCAGCGATGGGAGACTCAGTTGACTATGGGTTCAACTTTCTATCCCTGAATATGCAACGGGTAGATGACCAAATGTATTTAGTGCCAAGTTGGTTGCTCATACAGTGCTATGAGGCCAATGACTCCAAAACTATTGACTTGAAAGAACTTGCAAAGGATCATGAGTTTATCGTTTTAAATAATAAAGAAGAAATATTCGATAAACTTCTAAATGAGCAGAATTTGAGAGCCCGATGGACATAAAAGAACTGATTGAATCAAACAAGAGCCCCGAAGCTATTGCTTCAGGTTTATATCAAGAGGATACAGCCTTTGAAAAACTATCTGAAGAGCTCACCGAATGTACATTAGGGGAAACCTCCCGATATAAAGAAGTCTTCGCTAAGGACGTTGATTTAGACCTAACCGACCCATCACAGTTTGATAACAGTGTCACAACAATTTGCTATGGGAGGCTTACTAATGAATCTTATTTCATCCACATCCAGACAACTGAAGGAACCACGTACTCTATAGGACGACCCCGATCATTAAAAGAAGCCGAAAGCCAAGCTGTGGTTCTCTCTGATCAGACTAAATTGAACCTTCAGGAACTAATGGCGAAAGAGGTACACTAATATGTTGCGTGTAGAACCCAACCCAAACGAAATCCAATTACAGCATGATATCGAACGGGAGTTCTATGAAAAATATTTACCAAGAGTTCTATATTACAAAAGAGACAAGGTAACCCATTCTAATTTAGACGTAGATGTTGACGATGTAATATCAGAACCTGTTGTGCTAAATGTGAATTGGGATAGTAACAAGAAGCTCAAAGAACTTCGTAATGGATTTTATGTAGAAACCAAAAAGATTGAACTCCGCTTTCACCGAGAACAAGTGGAAGATGCAGGAGTAACAATGAAGCAAGGGGATGTCATTGA
>Ga0136591_1000214_pt1 | contig 26693 bp, 24 predicted proteins | sample AntRauMFilla3767_FD_104929 | JGI IMG/M metagenome (GOLD analysis project Ga0136591, IMG submission 104929) | Saline lake microbial communities from Rauer Islands, Antarctica - Metagenome Filla 3 #767 | ecosystem: Environmental > Aquatic > Non-marine Saline and Alkaline > Saline | place...
CAGAGCTTCTTGGGCTATTCTGGCCGCCGATGTTGCCATTCATCCGATAGTCCAAGCTGACACGCTCACCAGTTAAGTTTTGGGCGCTCACGCACCTAGAAAGCTCGTTGTATTGAACGTTTAAGTCGTCAGGGTCCCTGTTGAACCCTCCACACGCGTGTCTGCTGGTATCCGATGGATCATAGGGTTCAACAAGGTTATCGCCTGCAAACGCAACAAAAATGGGCGACTCTCTGTTCAGCTCAGCGTAGTTTGCAAACACCGTGATAGATGGGTTATCTGCATCTGCGAATAAAGCCCAAGATGCGTGTTGGCCATTTCTTTCTATATGAATACCGATCCCCTTCAGGACGCTTGAAGCGGGAAAGAAGGAGCCAATGTTATTGAACGGGTTAATCCCGGCCGTTGGAGCGGGAGGGTCCCCGTCCGAATCTGTTCCCCCAACGATGTGACCATCATCATCAAACTCAAACCCCGGAAATCCGTCAGGAGCATAAGACATGAGAAGGCAGTAGTTTCCAAGATCGGAAAGATCGGAGCTGTTGTGCTCTAGAGAAAAGAAGTAGTCGTCAACCAAACTCTCGTTATTGCCACCCCAAGAGTCATCTACAGTCCAGAACAAGTAATTGTTGTCATACGAGCTTGCTCCGAGCATCCATTCCTGTCCGGTTAGATTACCAGCACCATCTAAGGCCCTGATGAGAAAGCATACCCCAAATCTACTTGAAGTATATCCGGACCAACTTACAACATCTGTAACCTGCCAGTACGCCGGATCCAAGGCGTCTCGAATAGGGTCTCTAGCTATGCCTGCGAAGGAATCAACAATGCCTTGCTTGCTATTTGAATTTCCGTAGTACCTAGTTAGTCTGGGCGGCTTGACGATTTGAATAGCCATGGTCTTATCTCTTTTTATCAGTGAGTGGGATCAAGCAAGATTTCCGCCAATCCCTCTTCCGTTGCTGTCGGATCTGCCGGGATCTGGTCGAGTAAATGATAGATCTTCATGTGAGAGCTGAGATAGTAGGTGTCATCGTTTAACTTCATTGCCTGTGAGCCACCGCCATCCGGCAGATCCACCGTAACCGTTCCATTGCTAGCAGTTCCGGTAGTTTCTCCCGTATCAACATTGGTCTGCCTTACTCCATTCAAATACAAGTCCAGACTACAGGTCCCGTCTCCGTTATCGACACGATAGAAAGAGATGAGGGATAGCCCGTAGGCCGCTGGTAGTGAGCACTGCCAGACTGCGGTGTGATCGACGTTAGCCCCGCTCTGGTGACGATAAAGAATTTCTTGAGAGTTCCTGAACCAGACATGGTAGGGCATGTTTGTTGCTGACGTGCCATCGCCATCTACATCCGACATCCCACCCAAGACGTGAGAACCCGACCTACCCATATGAATAACCAGCATCCTCAGCACAAGATCACCGTGAATGAGAAGCTCTGGGTCGGATGGGCCTGAAAATTTCTCAAACAGGTATTCGTTCGACCCGTAAGACTGCACGACCTTTCCCGTGGTAGTCCATCCCGCATCGAGTATGAGACCAGCTACATCTGTTATCCCTGAAGTGGCTGAGCTATTTGGCTTCAAGCAAGTCACAGTGCCTGTTTGAGCTGCCAATTCAGAGTATTGAACATCCGTAATCTCGTACTTAGACGCTATTTCAGAATCCGGAATAATATCTGAGACTTCAACAGGAGGCTCGTAGGTATCAAGGGCCGACAGATCGTGGCCGACATGTCTTGGATGCTCGTGGGCGGTTTCTATCCCGCCCAGAAATATGGGGAATGACGAGATTCCCGTCCCGCCCCCACCACCAGACTTCACAAGGGTAGGACCCTCTAGTTCTCCGAACGGAACACTTCCACTATAGGTGGATCCCTCAAGATCTTCCTGATCTGCTCTCCAGTAGAGATACTTCCCCGTTTCCGGATGATATGCTCGATGAATAAACATTGTCCCCCCTTAGTTCATCAAGCCAATCTTACGAAGAAGCGACGTATAGCCCGCCACTACAGCGGGTCTTCCCCCCATAACCACATAAGGGCCGTCTGGTACGCTTCCATCTTCGTCTGATTCTCCCCAATACCAGCCGTCGTCCGAGTATTTTCCGGCCTTTCTGTTGTTGGACCATGTCGGGTCTCCGCTAACTCCAATGGACGTAGCGGGTCGGCCAAGCTTTCGTTCGACACGGTGTCGGATCTCTTCCCACTCGTCGCGGCTACCGATGACCTTTTGAGACCATGGTACGGAGGAAGATGGTACGCTCTCCCAATCGTCGCCGATGGACTCAGTGAGCTGAGGCGCGTCTTCGAATTCCTCGCTCTCGAACTTCTGCCTCATCGATTCGATCTCATCAATGAAGTCAGCTACATCTTCGGCCGTGGCACCCTTGAACTCTTCGTTCTCTAGATCTCCGGCTAGGGCTACGAGATCAACCTTGTAGTCGCTGAGCTTGATGGAGTCTGGTCTGGCGTCCATACGGAAGGCCGCCATGAACTTCTTGGCGTCCTTTGGCTTGTCATACTCGATGAAGCCAGCTTCGGCCCCACTGGCTTCAACAACAGGCTCTTTGGACTCTGAGACGGTATGGGAGTTAGCATCCCACCTGCCGAGAAGGCCGTCGATTCTATTCGAGATGTGCTTTCCTGCGGACATTATTTTCTCCAGACTGTTGTTGGGCAGAGGCGGTGTAAAAAACCTAACGCCCCGCACGAGAGGTTTCGTACGGGGCTCGGTATTAGACGCTCAGGTAGTCACCCGAGCTAGCAGCGCCAAGCTTTGAGTCGGGGTCGGTAGCAGCACCGTGGAAAGCGCCTCCCTTCCACGAAACTGTTCCTGCGCCTGAATCGAAACTGACAGCGCCGAGGACCTCTACTTTGGCGAAATCAATGTTGCTGGTTTCATCAACAGTGAGATCTCCCCTGACGATCATGTCAGTGGCCTCAACAGTAATTCCACCGGAGATGTCCAAGTTGCCCTCAATAATGACGTCGTCGAGCTTCTGGTCAGATGTCAGGGCGAGATCACCCTCGACCTCACCTTCGTTGAGAGGCAGGACTCTTAGCGAGATGACACCTCTAAGATCGTCGCCACGAAGAGATTCCAGAACACCGTTGGCCTTAATGGCATCGAGATCTGCCTCAAGGTTCAGGGTTCCCCCGACCGGAACGGTACGAGCGCTGAGGTATTCCAGCACGACCTCTTCGGCTTTAGTGGCCTTTTGAACATCGGTAACAAGCATCCACCTGCTGGCCGCCAAGACGATGGGCTCACCGCCGATGACTTCGATCTCGATGTTCTCATCTGTAGCGGTGGCTGTGACGCCGTCAGCTGCATCTAGATCTGTAGCAAGGGCTTCGGCTACATCAGTAGGTGTGTCTCCATCAACAACAGTATACGAGGCTTCTGCGGGCCTAGGATCGGTGATTGCAACACGGTAGGTCTCATCCTCGTTAGCTTCCCGGACCTCAACATTCTTGATGGCGTTCTGGGTTGCGGTGAGGTTCTCTACGACAATCTTTACTTGCGTGCTCATTCTGTAACTCCTTTGGGTATTGAGCCGAGTTCGAAGTGCATCCTAATGCTGGTTATCTTCCAAAACCAATTCTATCACTTAGTCGGCTGAACTGATCTCTAAGCGTAGCGGTGCATGTTTGGCTCCACTAGTTTCTCATAGACAACCTCAGCTCCGCCGATGAAGTTCTCTTCTGTCCACCCTTCTTTGATGGAGTCTATTGCCTCGTTGACCCTTTCGATGAACTCTTCAGAACTGCCTTCTTCATCATCCAACCGTGCTTCGAAGACCAGTTTGAATCCATTTACCTCCAAGCTGTCCCAAGCTCCAGCCCCGTCGATCCATTCATATCTATCCCACCCTCCGCCCTTGGGCTCGCCATTGAATACCCACTGGTCTGCATTCTTATCTAGCCAACCGTATGGGGTCAAGGCATCTCTGAACTGACGAGTCTTGTCCTCACCTTTGAAGAGGTGTATCGGGAGGTGACCACTCATGTGCACACTAAAGTTAAGCTCGCCGCCCTCCAAAAAGCTGTCATCAACGTCATAATTGAAGAAATGGAGGTACTCCGACCTACTGAACCTATTATCCATGAGGTCCTTAAGATCTGTTAGTTGCTCCCTGAGCCACCGGTTTAGACTCTCCATGCTTTGCTCAAACATGGAGTATTCATGGGACCCATTCTCCCGGGTAAGAGTATCTAGGTACTCTTTGACACGAGTGTCTCCGTTGGTGTGCCAGTCCTCATCTATATGAGCATTGGTCTTTTTAAGGAACTCCTTGATGTACTTGGTGTACTTGTCTTTGGGTCTCTCGTTACCCTTACCCTTGAGCTGAATGATGGTGCCCTTGTTGTACTCAATGGTGACATGCGGAGAGTTGCTCGGATCTCGCAACGAATACATTGTCGACCCTCCCCAGCTCTTCCTCCCGCAATGACCCATCAGCTTACCTTCTGTGCTGCACTCGCCATCGGCGACTTCATACCAAAAGTACCCATCTGGGAACTCAATAAAGATACGATCATCTTCAACAGACTTCTCCCTTATCTCGCCCTCTGCCACTCTCAGGGCCTCTTCGACGTCATCCGAGTTTATTTTCCGGTAGTTGTTCGTATCTGATTTTAGGAATTCGATAAGGGAGGCGTACTTACTCTGAAATCTCTCAAGCCTGTGTATCATGAGTCGGTCGATGGCCTTTTGGGCATCGTCACGATAGCTTTGGCTGGCGCTCATTCTCTTGAGGGCCTTATCCAACTTCTTCCTCATCACCCTGAGATCGTCTATCGTTTTGACGTTCGAGTGAATGAGCTTCGTCATTGGCCTAAAGGCCGATCGTGGCTTCGAGGCGTCCCTAACCCCATAGGCGCGAGCCAGTTGCAAATAAAGCTCCTTGTCATCTCTGATGATTTCTGAAATAGATTTTGCGACATCCATTTCATTTGGAGCCACCATCCCCTTGAAATATTTGGCAATGTAGTCCTGAGACTTGCGATCACCCGGGATTACAGACCTGATCTCATCAGCTATCTTCTTCGAGAAGCCGAGACTCTCCGGGCTTTCCATGAGCAGGCTATCGATGTGTTCGTATAATTTCATCTTCTTTCCGTTGGGCTACGCAGGTATCTGACTATGCTTTGAATATCTTATTTCTAATCTCAGGAGGAAGGTCGACCTCTTTGCCATCAACGTGAAGCCGCTCTATCTTAATAGGGGTGTTCTTGAAGAGCCTGATCTCAGCCTCATCAAATCCGAGTGAGGGGTGCATATTCAGCGCGACGGTTTCCATCCAGTTGACGTACTCTTCATTTATAGACGACTTCACAACGGCCTTTCTGGGCTTGCTCGTATCTTTCCAGTAAGCATGGGCGCTGTCTTTCTCCCAAGACCAGTAGATCCCTAAACGCTTTCCATCTTTGGCTAGATGCTCAATCCAGTCCTTTCGCACAGTCATGACCCGCCATATATGCACGAGACCATCTCGGCCGATCGCCTTCCTTTCGAGCATCGACACTATGCGATCAAACTCCCCTCTGGCCCAATCCCTGACCCACTCCTTAACGGTGCCTGTCTCAATTAACTCCCAAGCATCTAGGTCGTGACTATCTGCGAAATCCTGCACAGCGCTCCGCCACCTCTTCCCGTCATACTCGAACCCATCCCACCCAGAAGTCACCCATAGCCTGTACAACTCACCCCAATCATACTCTTCCGGAAGCTCATCCTCTCGACCGTGCTTATCGGCGAACTCGTCTTCATCAGCCCAATACTCAAACGTCATGGATGAACGCACTTCATCGGGCGCGAAGTCTCGGAGAGTGAGATCACCCTCGTGTTCAATCTCCCAAGCAAAGGCCTCACCGTACTCGCCAAGCCAATGGTCTAAGCGATTATGGTTCGATTTCCGGCGACCGTCTGGACCAAACAAATCATCAAATTTGACATCCTTTAGCCTTCCCTCAACTAGTAGGTTGTCGATGGATTCCAGAATCTTCATGCAAACTCCTACCGGGCAAACCAAAAAGACAACACGATCAAAACAGCACCCATCACATAAGCAATGGTATCGACATCCTCTAACCACATAGCGCCTCCACACTACTGCTGGTCGCAGAAGTAGTCGTACGCGATGAGCGCCTTCTCGGGTTCCCGACTTCGTTCCGACAAGTAGGCCCGGGCATCTCCGTTGGGGAAGTTGTCATCGTAGGTGCCAAGAGAAAACTTGGAGGTCTTGTCACCGGGTTTGCAGGCGATCTCCCCAATATTAATGAAGTCTATGCCGTAGAGCGCTGCACACTTTTGCGGGTCGGGGAATCGGCCAGTGGTGATCTCGAAGGACACCTGCGCTACGACCTCACTGAACAACGCCGGGAGCGCGGCTCGTGGAGCCAGCTTGGCGTGGACATTGTAGGTCTGGAACTCGCCCTTGAGATCGAAATTGAAGGCGTGCTCGAAGTCCTTTCCCCTGAGCCCATGAGTGTAGTAGTCATGAACAGCTCTGAAGATCCAGTTCTCTTCCGGAGAAAAATAGGGGTGGCTGTCGCTGAAGCGCTTGTCAATCCTGAGCGTTCCAGAGTCCTGCATCTTCCTGACCATATCCTTGGCGGATGTATACCCATTCTCTTCGTAATCATCGACGAAATCGACGTCGATTTTCGACAACATACGCTTAAATAGCATATTGTTGCTCTCGATGAGGATCTTGTAGGCCCTATCGAGAAGAGAGCCATTCGGCTTTGCCGCCCGATACGCCTCATAAACCATCCGGGCGTAGTTTTTTCGCGAGTCTGGCCTTTGGACAACAAGCTTCTCGCTCAGGGCCTCGGGCTGTAACAGGCGGTCAATTGTCTCCAGAACATTCACGGCTCTCTCAACGTAGCAGGTCAACTCGTGACATCCTACACGCAGGCCGGATCTAGATACAAAAAGTTTTGGTTAGATTGTAGCTTGGTTACTCGGGGCTTTCCACAAGCAGGCGATCGATGCTTTCGTACAGCTTCATTTTTAGCTCGCTTCATTCTGGGTCAGCTTGAGGCGTTCATTCCTTCAATAGCATCCAAGACATAAGCCTTCATTTCATCTGCGGCGCTCTGGCTTACTATCTGAGTGATACCTCGAATGGTGTCCAATTTCTGGTCGTGGTCCATGCCTCGCCAAACATACATACCGGCGAATCCAAATTTATACAGAATGATAAGCTCGCCATTTCTGGTGATGATCTCATCAATCTCTTCAGACTCAAAACCAGACTTGGCTATCCAAGCTTTCCACATCACCTCTTTGAGGAGGTCGCGCAAAAGTCTGGTGTCAAGGGAACCAATATCGACGCCGCCGAGATCCGAGCCATCGAAGGTGTATGCGACAAGCACTTCTGGCTCGTCCTCTTGTCCGCTCTCCAAGACGCCTTCGAGCGTCACTCCGGGACCGAAATTCGCGTCTTCTGCCGTATCGCGTACGAGCTACCTCAACTCATCGGTGCCGCTAATGCTTCCAACCTTGATGACTTGGACGTTCTTAACGTTGCCCACGAACTCCCTGAACTCCTTAGCGATGGGTTGATTGGAGTCCTCAGCATCAAAGTCAGTGAAAAACACTTTCTTCCGTATCACCTTGGTGATCAGGTCCGGTAGATAGCGCCAGTATTTTTTCACCGGAGTCCGGTTCTGCTTTCCACGAACTTGAGGAAGCTCCTTATCTCGACCGTTGAACTCGACCGTCATATGAGACTTGTTACCCTCATCTCGAAGCGAGTACATCTTGGAGGTGCGACTATCGATAGAGCCGCAGTGCTGCATTCTATCGCCCTCAAGAGCGCACTCTTTTTCGCCCTCGATACGATACCAGTAATAGCCGTCCTGAAGCGTCAGCTCGATCCTGCTTTCGTCAAAAAGATCGTCCTCTATCTCTTCTAGCGCCCTTTCGTTCGCTCTGATGAGATCAAGGCCCTTGAGCTTTCTGTAGGCATTCTCATCTGAGTTCAGAAACTCGATAAGGTCTGGGTAGATATAGAATACTCGGTCCCTTAAGAATCTACTAAGGACCCTATCAACGCTGTGCAGTGCGATCAGGCGCACCTTCTTGACCTCCACTGACTTGGCGATTTTTTTACGAATGGTCAGGAATTCATCGACAGATCTTGCATTCGACAAATCTTTGATGATGGCAGACCTTACATCATCTGTGCCGGGGTCATCGCCCCTCATTCTGTATAGAATGCCCATGCTCTTGGCGAGGCGAAAGATGTCATCTTCACCTATCTTCTTTGTAACAGACGTGAAGAACTTCTCCATCTTCCGGCGATTGGCACCGACGTCCTCAAGGTCCTTGAACCACTGAGCGACGTAATCTTGAGCTTTTCTATGGTGGACCTCTCGTCTTATTTGACCCGCCACAAGCCTTGGAAAGCCAAGGCTCTCAGGACTCTCTGTAAGAAGATCATCAATGTGTTCGTATAGCTTCATATCGTTACCTGTAGAGTCCGGCCTTCGTCAGTGCTTTGATTGCGCCAACGTAATTGATCTCACCGGCTTGAGGCTTGAGGACATTCCAAGCTCTGATGGCGTCCCTCTTCTTGCTCCAGTGCATCACATAGATTCCGGACACCTTGATGAGCCATTCCTTTCCGGTCTTTCGAAATGCTGGTAGGCGACTAGCCAAGACGATGCTCCCCATTGACTGCACCACAGTTTCCTTGCGATTAGCCTCAGTCAGGCGATCGATATTTTCTAGCAACGTCATTTCTATGCCCTAAATTTTTTGTCAGCGATGGAGGCGATGTCGACCTCCTTGTCATTTATCCAAAGTCTCTCAATTTTTATCGGAGTGTTCTTGAAGAGGCGAATCTCTTTTTCCATCTCACCAAGATCGGGGTCCATATTTCTGGCAATGGTCTCCACCCAATCCACTCGGTCACTTCTGATGCTGGACTGGATCACTGCCTTCTTGCTTCCACGCCCACGGCTCGCCCAATAGGCATCGGCTCCGGATTTATCCCAAGTCCAATAGATGCCAAGGTGGTCACCCTGTTCGTAGAGGTGCTCTAACCAATTGTCTGGAACTCTCATCTCTCGCCACAAGGTAATCCTGTTACCTGTACCCACCTTGCGGGAGATAGTGGACTTAACCTCGTGAAACTTGTCTTCGGCCCACTCTCTAGCCCACTCATCGAATGTTTTCGTGCCACGAAGGTTCTTGACCTCTTGGACATCCAGAGTATCTCGTCCATGTTGCTCAAGGAACGCTTCTATGGCCTCTTCCTGATCGGGGTAATCAGAAAATCCCGACTGATTCCACATTGTGAACTCTAGCGTGCCCGGGATGTCTTCGTGATAGAGGTCTCTGTATTGTTTCAGGTAAACAAATTCGTGGTACAGTGACTCGGAAGCGAATAGCCACTGATCTATAATGGTTCGGCCCCGCCAAGTGTGGTTCATGACATCTTTGAACGAAATGTCACTCATCATGCCTTCACTGATCAACTTGGACTCTTCGAGGCCAAAATACCGCATCAGCTTGTCGGCCATCTCATCTGCTGCCTGCCGACCTATCTTAAAACCGAACCCGTCAACCATCTTATCGACGAGGTAGTCTCTCCCGGTCTTCGCGTAGATCCCGAGGTACTTCTCGATCCGATCCGGGTCACGACCAATGGCCTTGCCTACGGCCTCGAACCATTCCGCTGGGTCCAGTGAGGTGTCGTTAGGGTCGAAACCTAGGCTTCTGACCTTCTCGGGCTTTCCGCTGCCGCCGGGGTAATACTCGACGCCTTTCTCGACCATCTCTTCTGGCGTCCACCACTTGTCTTTGTAGTAGACCCGATTGATGTGCCGGGTCTTCAACCTTCCAATCAGAATGGCTTGCGGCTCCGAGGACTGGAGCATGGTTGCTGTCATATACGGCCTGAAGCTATCCGGATACCATTCGTCGGCATTCTCCGGGGATACGCCCCTTCTCACGCCATCCTTTCGAGTGCGGCCATCCCAATCGACCCCGTACAAAAGCTTAGCAGGGACGTTTAGCTCGAAAACCAGATTCGGGCCAAACCTAGCAGCTTCATCAAACGATGGCGTCACAAACAGGCCAGCATGTTTTCTGCTGCCTCCATACTGCCTGCTATGAGACGCGGTGAGGTCCATCCCGTCCAAGAAATCCTGAAGGTAAGACGTGCTGGTGCCGTGGTAGACCGTGACTGTATCGTTGGGCTTCAGGTTTTTGAGCCTTCGCTTTGTCGAGCTGTCGACCTTGCTGGTCTCTTTTTGAACGGATTCGTAGAGGTCGGATGAGTCCAGCCCGTTGGCGTCGCGCCAGTAGTGCTCGGCATACTCCCCGGTCCTGACTTGAGAGTAATGATTGAACGCCATTGGGAAGTACAGGTCGATATAGACGATGTCGTCAGGCTCAACACTTCGATGGACCATCGCCTCGTTTCCAGCGACGTATTCAACGGAGGGGTCTTTTTTGCTGACCTCAAACCAGATAATGTCCTTTGTCTCCGAGTACGCAGTCGGCTCCGTGGCTGCCCAAATCGTACCGGCTGGTGGGGACTTAACGATGTCCGCTCTGATACCTTCTCGAACAATTTTTTCAACGTTCCGACGATCGGTGGCGTGATAGAGAAACCTTTTGCCCGGAGATGGCCTCGGTGGCGTCCAAGAGGCGAACTCGTCCAGTGTCAGATCCTGTGGGGGCCTCGGTATGGGAAAGCCGCCGCGAGGTGGTCTCGGCCAGTCTCCTACGGACTCACTTAGTAGCCTGTCGATGTGCTCGAAGAGTCTCATGATGCCCTATTGGTGTGCGTCGAATCGGCTGGACTCAAGAGACGACAGCGGCTTGCCTGCATCTGTTGCGCTAAGGGCCAGCTCGACCTCTTCGATGTTAAGCTCTCTTGGTTTTGCGTCCATCGACAGGACGACCTCGTGGCTGTGCTCTCCACCAACCTGAGTCCAGTGGCTCTCGACATCGCGAGCGCTAACCACAGCAGCCCTTACCTTCTTGGTGCTCTTCCGGCACCTGTCAATCTGTGCGGAGTCGAGTCGGTCCAGAACCACTCTTTCTGACCAGCTGAACGAATCGTTTCTGGGCACGTCCAAAACCCACATCACAGCCTTATTGGAACCATAGACCTGCTGGAAGGTCCTGATCATATCACTGACACACTCCACCGACTCGCTTACAGTGGCGTGCTGGAGGATTTTAGCCGAGCTTCTATCAATCAGCTCTTCCAGACCAAAGTGCAATCGATTGCGCATGTCCAACAGCTCGATGTAGGTGACCCATTTGTAGCCTTGGGTCTCCCAATCCAGACGTGGATCGAACTCTGATTCTACAATGCCGATGAAATTGTGATACTTGAAGTCGCCGCCCGGGCTCGTGTAAACGTGTGCCGGGATAAGCTTTATCCGGCCTCGGTAGGCGGCCTCTTCAGAAAGCTCCCTCCTTGCAGCTTCTTTGGGGTCCTCCCCCGGGTCGATAGCACCGCCCCAGACACCGTAGGTCCCCGGCTCATTGACGTGTGTGGACCTGTGAGCAATAAGCAGGCGACCGGTGTCCTCCGCGATTGGTAGAACACCGGCCCCCTGAGCCCCCCAGAACGTCTTACCTGAGTTATCAATGTACGTGTTCTCAGACAAGAACTTATCGATCTTTTTGAAAATACGCACACTGATACCCGGGTTGCTTACAGGAGTCGGTAGTTGTGGGCGGGGTGGTAGGGGCTCATCTCGCGCTCGATAACCCTGATGGCGTCCTCATACTCCCGGACGACACCTTCCCTCTCACTGTCCGACCAGCCGTCGTCAGAACCTGACTCCGTTTGATTAGCGGCATCTTCGTACATCTCTCGAAGATGGTTGCAGAAATCTAACATTGACCGAGCATACTCGTATGAGACCTGCCTGTGAACCCTTTCTTGCGACCCGTCTAGATCCTCAAGGGCCTCGATGGCATCGTTCATGACCCCCAAGAGCTTGGTGTCGAAGGCGGCGATCATCTGACGAGCGGCGCTACTTGCATCGTTGTATAGATGAAAATTGAAGGCGTTCTTGAGAACTCTTCCGGCAGCCTGCTCGGCCTCGTTCTTAAACTCTCGACGAAGACTATCCAGATGTACAGGCTCGGCGTCTCGGGACTCAGAGATGGACTCCTTCTTCTCTTTACCCTGACACTTCTTGCAATCTTCGCACTCCTTATCGCCCTCGCATTCTTGACACAAGGTCTCTTCAGAAAGCTCGAAGCCAAAAATGCTCAGAAGCGAGTCCAAGGCGTCATAATCAGATTCGATAAGGGCCGCTAGAGCGTCCTCGTCAAATCCGGCATCCTCAGTCAAAGATAGTTCAAACCGCTCAAGGCTCTCGACCTTGTCAGCGATAAGGGCCTCTGCTTCGGAGAGCGCTAGCTCTGCCTGTGAGCTTGATTCTCCGAGAAGTGAGCCGATGCGATCTACAATATCGTTACTTCGTGACATGCTTTGTCTCGCTTGCGCTTAGCGCTGTGTGAGGTTGTCGTATCGCTTCTCTAGATCTTTCATGAAGGTCGTCCAGTCAGCGACGACAAACTCACCTTTATAGACGTCATACCAGAGCGTAAGTGCGTACTGGTCGCCCATATTGATGTAGAGTGCCACGGTGTCGCCGAAGTAGCGATCGTACTCGTCATGAGACCGAACAGCTTCGACGCCGTGGCCGCCCAGAAGCTTGTCTGCTTGCCTGAGAAGCTTGCTTACGTCGTTGTCGCTTCGCACCGAGTTTAGCTGAGAGGCAAACCCTCTGAGTTCGCTGGGATCAATGATGTCGACAGCCATCTCTTCCAAGTCGGCATCCGTAATCTTACCCCACGCCATATTCTCAGAAATGGGCTCTTCGTCCTCTTCGTCCTCTTCTACGTCTTCTTTGACAAGCTCGAATCCAAGAAGATCAAGCATGGCATCGTTATCTGCGTAGTCTTGCTCGATGAGAGCTACAAAATCACTCTCGCGAGACTCGTCGAGTCGACTACCTTCTCCGAGCATGGAGCTAATCTTGTTAGCCCGGGTGACCTTCTTGCTCAAGAACTGCTTGACCTGCTCTTCAACAGGCATGTCTGGTGTCTCACCCTCGACGCGCTGCGTGTTGCTTTCGCTAAGGACACCCTTGATGCGATCGAGAATATCTACTTTTCCAGCTCGGCTCATCTTCCAATCCTCTATTCAGGAGTTCTTTAGTAAGTCCCACAATCACGAATGGATATTACCGTCATGCACTATCAAAACAACTTATCTAATTCGCCTCAATGCCGATGGATCCACCAGCCCGAACTCACGGTCGGTCGACCCAAAATCAGGATCGTGCCAGAGATCGTAAACATAGTCCTCGACACCAAAGGCAGCTGATTTCGCAGCCATGGCATACTCATCCATGTTCATCTCAAGGTCGGGGTCGTTTTTCATTTCATCGATGAGTTCATAGAAGGGCTCCATGATCTCCTTGACCTTTTCTACGGCATCTTCATCAGTGTTTATCAGAACCTCTTCGGCGTGTTCCTCAAGCATTTGCTCAGCCTCACTGATCTCACTTGGCTCTTCGATCTCTGAGATGAACTCAGCCAGCTCTCGTCCTAAGTCCTTTGTCGACTCCAAGATGTACTTCTGCTCTCCCGGAAGCCTACTCAACTCTGTTGTTCGAGTCTCATCGGGCCTTATCCCCGCCTCTCGTAGCGCTGAAGCGAGCACCCAGACCTCTTTGACTGCGGCTGGCGGCAAGGCGTCAGGATATTCAAGTTGATGTTGGTCTTCCCAATAACTCGCATCGAACCGAAGAGAGCCGTTGTTTCGGATATGAATACCCTCATACTCCCCGGGCCTGAAGTTTCTGAGAAAGTTGGTGTACTCGTTGTCGGCCCTACTTTTATCGAACTTATCCTGAAGGAAGCTCTTTACTGTCCTGTACAGGTTGAACTTTCGAAGCTTTGGTTCGGCTGACTGGATGTCATCGACCTCAACTGGAAAGAGCCCATCTCGGTATCTGGTGAAAACATCGCGACCCCACCGCCTCTTTTTGGCGAACTTGTCTAACTGATGGGCGAGGTCACTGAGTGGGTTGGGCGGAGGCTCCGTCATGCCGCCATCATACATCACGCTATCCCGTTCATCGGCGGGATCAGTGTTCAGTTTCGCCAGACGTTTGGATTTGGTGATTTTGATACCTAGGACCACCGGGGCATCAAACTTGACGGCATACCTAGCGGCTTTTCCGAATTGGCCGGTAAGGTAGAGCTTATCAAGCTTGTCCACGTAAACACTGGCGCTCCCCCAGCCCGTTCCGCCTGCTGGCTTCATTCCGGTGTCTAGAATGCCTGACGCGTTTTTGGCGCTTGTTCCATGGAAGAAGAAGCCCTCCGTAACCCCTTCTAGCACCAAATCTGCCAGTCCAGCAAACGCATCGATTTCACTCAATAAATTCATTCTATACCTGTACGTTCACGCTCTTAGGCCCAACTTTTATTTCGAAGCTGCTTCCTTTTCTGGCATCTATTCCCAACAAGCCAGTGGCTTCTGGATGCTCCCTTAGAACATCAAACACATCGCCTAGGTCCATGTCTCGACCGGCTCTCTTCGAGAAAGCTTTCGTCATCCTTCCCTCGTCTGCTGTAACAGTGCAACCTTCCAAGGTTACTTCTCTGGTCTCCAAGTAATCACCATTCCTGAGGTCGATGCTACAGTCTTTAAGTGTCGAGAATTCAATGGACCACTGCACGCCATCGGGTTTGAAGTTCGCGCCTGCGATCTCAACCTTCCTCATGTAAATTTCTTTGGCCTCTACGGCCATCTCACTTGTCCTCGAAGTGGATGCCCCTCGCAACACATCCCCGGCAGTACGGCTCGAATCCAGAAGTTCCTCTAGGTCTAAGAGGGCATCGTCGAAAGCGTCCTGATTGCGATATTTTGTCCACATCGCAACCATGAGACCCTTGGCCCTCTCGGGCTCCATTGAGAGCGACTTGGACAAATCGAAGCCTGTTGCCTCTGCCGTGGCGTGCCCCTTCTTGTCCACGTATGAAATTGGATTCTCTATCATGCTCAGAAGCTGGGCGCTCCCGGACGAAAAGATGACTGCCTGCGTAGGCTCCATGGCGTGAACCGTGGAAGAGCCGTGATCGACAACACCATCGATGCCGATGCTCATCAAGATCTTGGTCCACAGAACCGAGGACTGGCTGGAGTAGCGTCCGCCCTTGAGGGCAACCGCAATATTTCTGGTGCCCGTCCAGAGCCTGTAGAATGGAGTGTCATGCTTTGGGCCGGGGAACGGAGAGCTATCAGCCCAGACATCATCGAAATCATTTGTGAGCCTACTTGCGTACTGCCTGCGAAGGGCTGTTTTGTGACGAGCAAGCTGAGAGTCCCCGTACCCGGGTGCATCTCCCCTCTTGCTGATATGGAAGACGTCACCCTTGGCCCTGAAGACGTAGGCCCAATCCCTGCTGCTAAAAGTGCCCAGATTCTGGCCCTTCAGAATAGAATCAGCGATCTCTTTGACGAGGGGGAAAGCATAGATCCCTGCCGGAGTGGCGATATTGAAGTCAGAGCTTGGATTGATACCAAGTTTTCCTTCGACGTCCGAGAAGTGGATCATGACGTCCTGATCTCCAGCGTGCTGCCGGATGACGTCAATGGGCGTCTGTTTGCTGCCCCCATCCTTCCACCTAGCAGCCTCGGATAGGATCGAGTCTATGTGTTCAAGAAGTTTCATATCTCTCACTTCAGTTGGCGCACCACTTCGACGTCGTCCGGGTCGAAGACCAAGAGTTCTGTGTTGACCTCTGCGTGACCACCCCTCATGCCAACAAACCAGACGGCTTTGTATCCAGCCTTTTCGACAACCCAACCGACATCTTCGAGGTCAATGATCTCGTCATACTCTTTGTCGAATTTTTCATCCGCTTTATCTGCCAGTTTCTTTAGCTCTTCGATGACACCGGAGACAATCTCAATTTCCAAGTCGATATATTCACTAGGGGGGTTTGAAAAATCGATGTCTGAGCTTCCACCTGCGGCCTCCCATTCGCCCATCACTACGGGTCTCATACCCTCAGATAGCTCAGACCAGCGTTCGTCCAAGTCCGGAAACTCAGCCAAGGCGTAATCGGAGCCTTCATCCGCCATATTGAGCACTTCCATTGCCTCAACAGGGATGTCTGTATCCCACCAGTTATGGACAACGTATCCTACTTTGTGAGCCTCTTTGAGTTGATCTTCCCAATGAGGGCGGCTTACCAAATAGCTCTTGCCACCGACCTGAAATGCAAACGTCTCCAAGCTCTCTCCGCTCAGAAGAGAATATCCCCTAGCAAACTCCGGCCACATAACAGATTGGCTGTCTATGACAAACACCTTGGAGCTGGGGAATCCAAGCTTCACCTCATAGAGATGCTTGCCATAGAAGTTGGCGACCCTCTTGTAGTAGCTGACGTACACGCCTCTACCGATACCTCCCCTGTATGGGGTGGCCTCGCCACGCAGCTTCTTGATGCCCTCTGTCCTTGAGCCGTGGTAAGCCTTGGGATGCACGCGTGGCACCTTCTCATAAGATTGATACCATCCCTCCGACAAGACATCGGCGCTCTCATTTAACGGAACGCCCGCATCTTCTAGGGCCTTCCTGACATTCCCGATCATGCGTTGTCGGCCGTCCTCACTAAGGATGAACTCAGTGTCCTGCGCAACCCATCTGGCCTGATCTTGGCCATGCAAAGACTCCCCTTTCATATTGAAGTCCATAACTATCTTCAGACGCCCGTGCCCTTCTGGATCGACAAACACGCTGTTATCCTGCCCTTGCCACCCCTCTCCGTCCAAGAGGTATGAGGCTCCGAAACCGTTGACGAACTTTTCAATGGTTCTTCGATGAGCCTTAAGATCTTCTGTTGTCGCTCCGACCTCATCTGCGTCAATCAGGTAGGCAACCTCCATAGATGGAGAAAGTTCGTACACTTCATGATCTGACCAGACACCCTGAACGATAATATTTCTGTTACCATTGATAGCGCCGAGGCCACCATGCTCATCGACGACGTCAGAGGCAACGCCTGCTATCGACTCACTCTCGTCTTTGGCAACATTCCAGTAAATGATGCCGTTAAGATCATCGATATAGTCTTCCAGACCTGTAATGAGACGACCTTCGCCGAACATGCCAACATCGGTAAACAGGGGTCGGGTCTTAATTACCTTGGAAAACAGGGCGTCGAGATACTTCCAGTATGTATCCTTCGGGACCTCATTTTGCTTTCCTCTGATCTGAGGAACAGCATTCTCACGCTTGTTGTACTCTACGGTCATATGAGGGTTATTGTTCTCATCTCTGAGTGAGAACATCGTTGACCCATGCATTGTGGGCTCCCCGCAGTGCTGCATTTTATCAGCCTCATACTTACACTCTTGCGGGTTGACGACCTCGTACCAGAAGTACCCATCGGGGAACTTGTGCACGATGTGAGTTTCGTCATAAGACATCTTTTCTAGCTCTTCGTCCGCGACATCAGCGGCATCCTCAACATCTTTAGCTCCCTTGACCTTCCTCCAAGCGTTTTGGTCAGAATTCAGGAACTCGATCAAGTCAGGGTAATGCTTGAGTATCTGGTTGTTCAGGGACATAACAATCATGTAGTCGATCTCCCCAAGAGCCTTCTTCATTCGGGACCTGACACCCTCGCCTTTCAGAGCCTTGTGAACCCGTTTCCTGAAGTCGATCAGCTCGGTGACCTTCTTGTTGAGCATGATGTCGTATTCGATTCTCCGCTTGAGATCCTTCTTTAACTTTCGCTCATCCTGTTCATCGTCCCACCTTATGCCCATTTTACGGGCCACCTTTTCAAGCTCCTGAACTCGAAAATTAGACATCACATCTCTCATGAACCCATTGATATGATGATTAGGAAAACCGTGGTCCATGCCCTTAAACCAGCGAGCGATGTAATCCTGCGCCTTTCTATGCTCTATTTTGTCGCGAATGTGATCGGCAACATACTCTGGGATACCCAAACTCTCCGGGCTCTCGATAATGAGGCGATCAATGCGTTCAAAAAGGTAGTTAGCCATGATTTATGTCTCTTATGACTCTCAGGTGTCCGTATTTCTGGTGTGTCGTCAGCCTGCCAGTAGATACCAGCCGGGTGGAATTGACTGGAGCATACAGCTTCGAAAGCTCCAATTCATGAACAATAGCACCCGTATCTAAAGGTGATTCGAGGTCCACATTGATTGACTTCAGACGCCAAAGCTCGACCGTACCCGGTCGTTTTATGTTGTCTTGAGCAGCCCTCAGTTCTGATTGAGCGCAGGCATGATTGACGTAATCATGCACCTCTATTTTTTTGCTGCCAGCTCGCCGGAACGCGATAATCCACTGGTAGCGCTTGGCATGGCGCAGCTTCTCGGCCCTCAACGTCAAATCCCTCGAAGACCGAAGCGCTTCGAGGGAAATAATATGGCCCTGCTCTTGGCTTGTAGCGGACCCGTTGGGAGAGCAGAGTATGATCGCGGGTATATCGGCGTGCTGCCCATTGCCTACCGATGCCACAATTCGACTCCACCCAAACACCACCTCGTGATTCTCAGTAGCTAGAATGGGTTCGATTTCATCTGTACGACCGGCTTGCCATAGTTTATCCAGCTCATACAGCTGAGCCCAGCCATCTTTTCGTCCAGCCTCCAGATCTGACTGGTACTTCAGCCAGACACTTCCTGCCTGCGAGATAATAGACCTATTCGGATTCAGGATTAAGTCTAGCCCCGTTACGCCTTCCTTGATCACCTGAAACTTCGAAGGAGCCAAGACAAGCTCGGACAATTGAAAAGCCTCAGCCGCACCGCCGCTCCGTAGTCTTCGCCGGTAGCCCTGAGCTGCTGACGAGTAGTCGCCTCGAAGATACCAGCGCGGCATCACAAAATTCCCCGTATCAAAAACTTCGCATCATGTGTCAATCTCTTCATAATAGCCTCACCCCATAGTGCCTTACTTGAGCTAAAATTCAATCTTTATGATTATGGCCGCGTCCTCGGATAGGCTTCTGGTGTGACGTTTTCTGAACTGGAGCAATACCATGCAACGCAATCACAAATGCCCCCTTCAAGGAAGCCATGATTTTGGTGAGATCCCGACATGGGGTGGATTTAGCAGCAATGTCGAGTATGAGGTCGGGCTCGGCCGATCTGTCGAAGCCCTTCACTGCATTCTTGGATCACTGGTCAGAGTTGTCCGTCATGACCTGCCCGTATCTGAAGAGAAGGCTCATCTAGAAGAAGAGATCGAGATTGTCTTAAGCTCCATAGAGGAATACAGCCGACCGGTTTACACCGAGCAGCTCCGGTCCCCGGGCTATGAGGAATGGGCCAAGAAGATGGTCGCCTCGATTGAGTCAGCTGCTCCAAAGCTGAAAAGCAAGGCCAAGAGTGCTGGCCGAAGAATAGAGAACAGTGACCTGCCCGATCCCGTGAAGGAGATTGCATCAGCGACGTACCTTGCCATCTCAACCTTTGCCGGTGCGGCCGAAAAGTCAGTTCGGAAAGGTCTACCGACTCGCGAAACAAGCCTGTTCAATGACGTACTCGTCGAGGCTGCTGTCAGGCGTGTTGAGCGCTTCATCAAAGAGCACACTCGGAGAATAAGGGAGTCTAGAGAGCCCCTTAGAATGGAAGTCCATGGACCCCGTGCAGAAATCGGGGATTTCGTTGCAGCCAACTCAGAAGCTGTATGGGTGCTTAGGAACGAGAGCATTGACCGAGATACTTCCTACATGCTCAGGACGCGTCTGGGGCTAAACGAAGAACCCTCAACGGTTAGTGAGCTAAGACGTATCGTCAGCGCGTCCACCGAATCCGATATAGTTCTCGGTCGCGTTGTCGAGGACCGGCTCAGCCTCGACGAAAGCTTCGCGAATACCCTCGACGTGCTGGGTCACCTGAGAGTCAAGCGCGTATCAGACCGCCTCGGCATCAAATCCTCTGCCATAACCGATCAATAAACCGGCGCTACCCCATGCAACTATTCGAACGTATCGACTCATTGCTAAAGAGTCCTCTTAACGAGGTCAACATCAAGGACTCCCGAGGGGATGTCTTTGGCCAATTCGTTAAAGAGTGGAAGAGAAAGCGAAGGGCCGGTGAGACCAAAGGCGTGTACGTCAACTTCAGCAATCACGGCGGGGACAAACTTATCCGCACGGCGAGCCCAAGCCCCGACCATAGTGATCCTGTCGGCGTATATGGGTATCCAATAGATTACGTGCTCGATTATCCTGCTGATGTCCGCTACGGGGCGCGTGCCAAATACCTCAAAATCCTGCGATCTACCTCGAAGCGCACGCTGGACCTGCAAAGACTCACTCAGAGAACAGCATCCGAGCTTCTCAAGAGAGTCGGCTTCTCTCCGGGAACGTACTGGATGAATAAGGTCATCAAGCGCTACAACAGAATAAAGCCTCCCAAAAAGTACGCGAAGGCATTTATGTCCGTGATCCAGATGGAATTCGACCCAGAAGACCCCGACGATCAAGGGAATATCAGATCGGGGAAAGAGCAAACAAAGCTCTTCAGAAAGATGGGATTTGATGCGATTGAGGACTCAGCTAGGGACCAGAATTCGGCCGTCATCAACGATAGGGAGCCCGAGCAAATTGTCTTCTTGAATCGCAAAGCTTTTAGGGTCGAGCAAATATACACCCTTCGTGGAGACGACGAGAAAGGCAGTCTGGTATCTTCAACGCCTACTGACAAACAAATGCGTAAGCTGGCTGTGGAGATCGCCAGAGAAATGGGAGACCGCCTGTCGGATGGGGGCAGAAGACACAAGATTACCCGAGAGAGAATACAGGGTGCGGAGATCTCCACCAACATCTACTGGACTGAAAAAGGTCGACAGATAGGCATCAGGACCGATCATGACGCCAAGCTCTTCCAGAAACTCAAGATAGGTGAAAAGCCACACCGCGAGTACAAAAAGAGCGACCCTTACGTGTTTCGGATAGAACTCCAGACAGAATATGGAGCCATCAACCACGTGTCCGGCCACAAAGACACCTTCGATGACATAGCTAGGGACATCGCTGATAAGCTATCCAGAAAGGAGGCGACGGGAGTCATCGATGATTGGTCACCAATTGATCGAGAATCTGCCATTCGTAGCGCTGAAAAGAAAAAAGAGCGAGAGACGAAAGCCAGAATCTCCAAAGAGCGCAAAAAGTTTGAGAAAGAGGAATGGCCGCTATTCGTCAAAGCAATTAAAGATGCCGCCTCAAAGCTCGGAGAGCCAGTTCGTCTTCCGGATAACTACGCCATTCAGAACGACGTCTACCTAGCACTCAACGGCCTATCCAAGCAGTTCTTTCGCGAAAAAATGAGCACTAATACAGACGATTACGAAGAGACCTTCGATAAGCTGTGGGATGAAAACGCCCCTGCTTGGGAAGTCATGGGGTTCTTGGATGACCTTAAAAAGATTTTGCCGATAGTTAAGCCAGCGCTGGTACGTGGTGGTGCTGAAGGGTTTGGGTTCCCATACAACATCAAGAATGCTGAGCTTTAGACGTCAGCATAAGACCCGTTCTTAATCGCCTTATAGACTTCTGGCATTTCCTTCTTGGTAAAGTCCATGAACCTGTTCTGAACCTGCCTAATTGAGTCATACAGACGCTTCAGCACCTTGCGTCGGTTTCGAGGTGTCAGGCCCCTCACCCAATCGCCCTTAAAGTTTCTGTCAAGGTAGCCCTTAAGCTCCTGCTCACTCGGCGGAAGAAGTAGGGAGGCGAGGTCCCAAGCAACGTCACTCTCATCCACCTCCCCTTTCATCATCAGGTCAAGATAATCGACAAAGATGCGGTTGAACTCATCATCGATCTTAGACTGTACAGCTGACGCCCCTTGTTGGAAATGAGCATTCATTTCGTGGTCGCTATTGTAATACTCATCCGAGCTTAGTCCCCGATCCGGTATCTTATCCCCCATGCCGGGAGCCCGGGTGAAGTCGAGGTGATGGATGAACTCATGAATGAAAGCCTGTTTTTTCTCCTTGAAAAACTCATCCGGATCCATCGCTAAATACCTCTTGATCTCCTGAACATCATCCGTGTACTGAATCAGATCGATGGACTTTTGGTTCGGATCATATGCACCCCCCGTAGTCCCGCTTCCTTGGACGTAAGATAGGCGAATGTTCTTTAAGCCCTTCAGGTCAAAGTTGGAAAGAACATCGAGCTTATCCACAAACAAAGTGATGCTGGCAGACCTGCGGCCCGTCTCTGTCATCGATCCGTAGCCCTTGCGAAGTATGTCCATGCCATCGTTTTTCTCCAAGAAGTGCAAGACCTTCTTGTAAACCTTGAGCGCGAAATCTCGCGCTGATAGATCGCCCCGCCGCTCCAGAAGATTATCGATACGCTCGAAGAGATTCATAGCACCACACCGTTACAGATAAAGACACGCGTATCATACGTCCTTCATCCCCCCTGATTCCATAATGTGTAAGCCTTCTTAGGGGAGATCTACAATCACGAAGTCACCGGTCTCAATGGTGCCGATGCACCTCCAGTGAGTGCCCTCATCTGTGACCCCTTCTAGACGCTCGTGGTAGTGGCCGAAGTACCACCTCTCCGGGTGCACACGATTGCGCACCTCTTCTAGGATGTACCTGTTCCCGTCAAAGGTTTCGTGACAGTCCAGTACGGGCTGCATCTCAAACTCAGAGGGACACTCGTGAGAGATGATAGTGTGTATATTCTCTGCGCCAACACGATCGATGGTGTCGAATATACGATACTCGTCGGCAACTGAAATATTCTCTTGGGGAAACCAGTCGTAGCCCGGAAATCTGTTATGCTTGTCCGGTGACGAAGCGCCCCCTATGAAGAGAATGCCATCTTCGTATGAGCCCCGATGCTTGTACTCCCAATGACGCATCATCTCGACCCAAGCGCCGTAGCTTGGTCCGAGCCCTAGATCTGGCTTCCGTACGTTGACGAGATCTTCGAAGTTCTCGTGATTACCGCATATAAAGAGCGCCCGGTGGTCAAACACCCTCTTCCAAGTCCTTTGCGTAGACCTCGGCCAGTATCCGAAATCGCCGACCTGTATGAGTAGATCGATGTCTCTCTCCCTCATCAGCTCGTGGTAAAGACGCTCCGCGTAAGCCCACTCCCCATGGATGTCGCCAAGAATCAATGCGCGCATCGACGCCTACTTAGTGGCTGCTAGAGACCTTTCTGCCAAGATCGAAGAGAAGACGTACAACTCGCCGCGTACGGAACGCATGAGGCTGAAGCCAGCGTCCCTGAGAAGCCTCTCAGCCTCTTCTGTAGCTTCAGGCACATTCACCAAGAGCATACCTGCCGCTCGTTTCACAGAGCAGTTGCTGGGACTCACGGCACCCCTGTCGCCATCGATAAGGGGGCCGAGTGCATCTACCACTTTGGTGATCTCCCTCTGAACGAGTTCACCGTCTGTGAGGGGCCTGTAGTCTTTCGTGTTCATCTCGATTGAGATGGAGCAACCCTCGGACTCCAGCCAATCCATAAACGCTTCACGCCCCGGTTCTTCAAGCGCAGACACCATCAAACAAAGGCATTGGAACACCCATCTGGCGGGCTTGATCCCCCTAGCACCGTTGACCGCCGTAGTAAATTTACGCCACATATACTTGACGTCGTCTAGTTGCATCATTGTTGAGAGATCTAGCGATTGGTTTGTATCCGACATGAGCTATCCTTAGGTCTAGTTGTCTTTGGTTTTCGACAGTGAATTTTTGACTGCACCCTTGACCATCAGGGAAACGATATTGAAAACGCCAGCTATCAGGCTAGTGTTGACCTGCCAGTAAACCCGATGGCCTCCACAGCGGAGCTGATGCGTTCCTGCGGACTTCAAGGCGAGGTCGTCGAAGGGAGGGACCAGACTTTCATCCGGCTCATAATCGACATAGATGACGCCGCCCCTGCGGAGCACGGCGAGGCATTCTTTTCTGGACTGACTCGTTTTCACCACTGCACCTTGCTCAAAGAGCGCTCTTGCTAGCTTCGCTATTCTTCAAAAACACCCTGTAAAACGTGTCTGTGTGCATGTTGAATCCGGCAGCGTTTCTATGGCCGCCACCGCCGAATATTCCGGCGATGTTACCTAGGTGGTAAGTGCCGTCGCCTCTCAGGCTAACCCTTACATGCCCTCTCTGAGGAACACACCAGATCATTGCGAGTGGGTGCTCTTCGCACAGACGAGCCCCAATTTCTGACTGAAGCATGGCTGAGTTGACCGCAGGGATGCTAAGATCTTGGATCTTGGTCCACCGGGCATTCTTGCAGATCCGTTCGACTTGCTGTGACTGGTAGCGCAGTATCGCCGAGCCTTCAGCTGCAAGTCTGCCAAGGAGGTCGGGATCTTCAAGCATCTTATCCCACAGCTCAAAATCCAACGGATAAGACGAGACGGCCGCGTTAATTTCTTTAGAGTCAGGAAGCTCCCATCTCCACAGGTCTCTGTCTTCGATATAAGACAGAAGCTCCGGCATCCCGTTGGTGAAAAAGTAGTCCCACGTGATGACAGCCCCGGAATGGTCGAGATCGAGCAGGCAGAAGTCATCGAGACCTTCGAACCTTTTGATACTGGTCTCATGGTGATCGAGGACGCGAAGAAATTCGGCATCCTCATTCATCTGGACCAACGTGTCGCGATCGAAAGAGAAGTCTAAGACGTAGACCTCTTTACCCTTCACGTCAGGTGGCGAGTTTCCGTGAGAGCAAGGAACAAACCTTACCCCTTTACAGCCAAGAGATCGTCGGGCTGCCCAAGCGGAGAAGAACCCGTCCGGGCAGTTGGCATGAAAGATAACTACCTTGCCATACTCGTTTAAAGAACCGCTCACAAACACCTCACATAAAAGACTTGATCACCCATCCGATTCCGAGCCCCACAGCCGGAGGGATGAAGATATAAGAAATGGAGTACCCCCAGAGAGGGGAGTAATTGCCATCCTTTTCAGCCTGCTCCATCAAGGCGTGGGTCTTTGAGTATCGGCCGTACATCACGAACTTAGCGATCAGCAACACGCCAGCAGCATGAGCGATCGTTAAAACAGGGAGGCCCAAAGGGGTAGCGAACCACTCCCACAACTTGCTGAGAGTGTAACCGTGACAGAGGTACGTCAGAGGGGTGAGGATGAATACCGATGCGATTGCTATTCCGGCCAATCCCCACGTGCAGCCTTGTTTTTAGTAGCCAACTTTGTCATGTCTTGCCTTGCATTATTCCTATAGACTCGATGAGTATATATCTGTGACGGGACGCCCGGTCTAATTGCTCTCGAACATCATCCAGCTCAGAACTCAGACGGCCGATCTTAGCTCTGTTGAAGAGGCACGACTTGCACAGGTCCGGAGAGCCTGTCCTGATAGAGCAGGCTTCACATTCCTTGAACTGTCGCGACTCACTCATCATCGAAAACATCGAGGGTGTCGGTGATGCGATTCATCTTGCGTCTTCTGTCTTTCAGTGACTCGAAGCAAAACTTGCGAAGATCATCTGCGACCTCGGAAACCTTCTCCACACTCCAGCCCTTGCCGAGCCGGGTCACCGAGTAATGGGGCCAGATGCCAGCATTTGCACTAAAGATGACCTCAAAATTATCATGTTCCGGAGCTGCCCCCTTATGCAGGGTCACTTCCATATTGAAAGCAACCATACCCTCAGCGAAGAACGTCCCAACAATCGGGGCAGAAACTTCCTTAGACTCCCGCTTCCACTCCAGAAAAGGGATGTCTCTCTGCAAAGCTACACGGGTCTCCTTGTACATCTTACCAAGGAAAGGTCCCTCCGGCTTTTCATTATCGTTGAGGGCACCGCAGTCACACTCTTCCTCAGTGCTGAAAAGCTTGACGATGCCGGCCTTGCACTCATCACAACTATAGGAGGCAGAACCCTCGGCCTCTTCGGCCTCATCGATCATTTCACTCTCAGGCATGAAGGGTTCACCCTCCAGTGCGATATTGAAGGCAGTAACCTCAAACCCCCGGATAAGAACCCTCCTGTCATCACCGATCGACTTGATGCGCCCTTTGCCAACCGGGGAGAGACCGAGCGGCGCTTTGCTTTGAATGAAGTGCTTGAGCGCTCTTCCTTGCTTGGTGAGAAGAACCCTGAAAGTTCCCACGCACCTTCCATCGGGCAGGAGGTTAATCGATGTAAGGAAATGGCTTGCTGCCCCAAGGCTACCGCTCTTCGGGCCGAGCCAGCCCGGGACAAAACCCCTCTTGATACGCTTCTTGAGATCGCTGACAACCTCTTCGGCCACGACACGCGGGAAGACATTGCCGCAAACATCAGGTTCGTGACACACAAAGAAGGTTGTCCCCACATTCATCCGGCCGTCATCATCGAAGTGGATGCGGTGGTTTTGGCGGTCTGCGGCGGCGGCCTTCAGGAAGCTCCCTCGGAAGTTCTGTGTTACGCTGTCCTCAGAAGAAAAGAGCCTGACCTCCCGCCCTTCCTTGTCAGTGACCCTCATGGCAGAATCTCTGCCAAACACCTTCTTGCTCTTCTTTGCTGAGTCCACCATGTCCGTAAGCCTTCCAATGTCTTTGCCCATCGCTCTCTCCTTGTCAGTAACGACGATCCTCTTCGGGGCAGAAATCCCCATGTACACTGCACTCTTTAA
>Ga0136591_1000224_pt1 | contig 26068 bp, 16 predicted proteins | sample AntRauMFilla3767_FD_104929 | JGI IMG/M metagenome (GOLD analysis project Ga0136591, IMG submission 104929) | Saline lake microbial communities from Rauer Islands, Antarctica - Metagenome Filla 3 #767 | ecosystem: Environmental > Aquatic > Non-marine Saline and Alkaline > Saline | place...
GCAGAAACCGCGATACGGGGCTATGCTGTAAATATACAATGGTCTATGCCGAATATAGCGCGCCCGAGTGACAGTTAGGAAATAAAAACTAACCTATCAATCGTTATTTGGCCGGTTGAGACGGGGTGTTCTCGACTTGCTGAGCCCTGCTCTCAGGACGTCGATGGCACCAGTGATCGGTGGGGAAAATGTGTGAATGCCCTTGATTCTGTGCGGGAAATACTTCCTAATTACTGAGTCTCAATATACAGTATGAACGGTTCAAAATCTGCGTTGTAAGAGTGGCAGAAACACCGGGGAGATGTGCTCGACCCTGGCCAGAAGAACAACCCGTTCCGATTTGTATCAATATTCTTAGCATGAGATAGCATCTGTTTCTACCGGGCGATCGTCACCAACAGAGACTCATTTCAAAGTTGAGTTCCTCCCCTCGAACCCCCGATTCGGACAGTACCTATAGGAGCGAAGATAGACAGTGACACAGTGCCTCCAGGGGACGACAACAGCTGTGGTTACAACCATGAACCTGTACTGCCAGCCTGGATGTACGGCCGATTATTCTTAGAAGTATTTACTCCAAATGACCTTCACAAAACACCACACACCCACTTTCTAACCAGTAGAATGAACCCACAGATACCAGGATGGAACCCTCACACTCGACATGAAACCACAGTCTCTCCGCCCCATTTACCGGAATAATTCTGCTAAAGAAATCCTTCTATTTACCCCTCAGAATCCGACGGAGAATGTCTATCAACCTCGGCTCAGCAGCCTCTGCACCCGAGAAGAACAAGGAAAATACTATACTGCTAAATCAGGGAAATACTGGTGGAACAGAGGTCTGAGACGCGGTTATTTTACCTCATAGAACCATCTCAAGAAACCTCCTGTGGATTGGGGGTCACGGCATGTTCTGAGCATCGGATTCCAAGCAAATTCTCCCCCTCTGATTGCCTCGGTTGATGCCCTGAAATCAACACGAATTACCCGTCTGAGCCCAACTTATTACTAATCCTGTGGACATGGGAGCAATGTCTGTATTCTGGAATCCATCACTCGTGATTCGAAGGATAAGACGGGTTGAATACGCAGTTAGCTCACCGGGAAATCTCCTGAAAGGAAGAACGCGTTCACACCTCCTTCAGAGTTGATGACCGGTCGGGTATGTTCGAATTGCATCGAAGATGCACGACCAAATCACCCCCACTACCGGGCTGAATATCTGAGTGAATTACTCCCTGATCACCCGTGAATGAGCGCGCAGATCACACCATCTTTCGCCCCTCTCACCGTGTACTACACCCGGAGATAGTCGTGTTGTGAGCCGGGCATCCGTGCTATCAGTAGCGCATATTCGGCCCTTTCCTGGCTTCTTTCCACCACCCCACGAACCGTAACCACCCTAACACTCACCGCAATAATCCCCAAATCCACCGCCCATTTGACCACCGAGACCTTCTCATCTCACCTGCTCACTACCCTCCTGAAGCACGGTCAATTACATGGTCACAGAGCAAGCAATCCTCGATAAACCCCCGCCGTAATTATCGTAATTCATGCCATCATCCGGGGGCATTTCACTCTTCTACAGAGGCATAATGAAGGGTTCGAAAGGCATTCCCCGGAACGGCCTACCGGTAAAGGAGACGATCTTGGCCATCGTTTGCTCCTGTAGTCCCCGGTTGAATGCCTCTGTTCGAACGGAATGCAGTCCCGATGAGTGGTAGTTTCCTCGTCATGGCCTCTATGAGACCAGGGAGATCCCCTCGTGCAGTGATGATTTCGTCGTACATGATTTTGAATACAGGGTGAATTGTCCTCTTCAGGGCACGATGTTTCTCCAGGATGGTGTGGAAGTACCAGTATGGGAACGGATCCCTTGGTCAGATAGAGGGGTGGATCGATGGGGACAGCGAATGTCCAGGGGGTTAGTCGTCGCCGGTTCGGTCGTAGACGTCCGGTTTCAGGTCAACGCTACGGTAGAGAGAGTACTCACAATTTTCTTTCCCGATGCAGTGTTCGGCCCAACTCCGGTTGTCGTTGTTGCAGCTGATGGGGAGTGGCCGGTCGCCAGACGCCATTCGTTGCTCTTCTTCGTAGCTGACCTGGTACTCTGTGACGTCTTCATCGTACCAGTTGTACTGGTTGAACCATTCTTTAATCTCTTCAACCCCGATGTCCAGGGCATCAATTTCGAAGAGATACCGGACGAACGAGTACAGTTCCCATCGGACTGGCTTCTGATCGAGGAGGGATTCGTGCAGGTTTTGCATGCACGGGAACTCCAGAAGGGACTCGATGCCGGTCACATCGATTTGTTTGAAGTTCCCCATCTTGTATTCGAGCTCGTATAGGTCCGGTTGACCGCTTCGTGGAACGATGGAAATGTGGTTCAATCCCTTGTTTTGTGACAGGGTATTAGCAACTTTCCGCGGTGAGTTGATGCCGTCACTGATGTTTTTGATCCATTCAGTGTCGGTCCAGGTGACGTAATCGCGGACAGCGTTACTGATTTGCTCGGCGGTGAGGGGGGTTCCGAGTTGTGCGATGTCCTTATCGACCCCTTCGACAGACTTGAGAATGGCTTCGATCTTCGCTGGATACCGTCGTTCCTTGAAGATCATGTGGTCATTCCCGGTGTTCAGCAGTCCTTCGATCCTGTCAGTGATGCCAGTAAGGCTATCGAGGTACTCGTCTTTCTTGTCATCGCTCATTGAGAGGCTGATGACCTGTTCAAGTTTCCACGAAACGCTGTTTCTCCCGGTGAATTCTTCCTTGTATTTCAGGTGAACGTCGTCATATGGGATGTGGAGATACGGTCCTTTGATGAGTACCCGTAATTGCCCGTCTCGATCGTTTCCGACGCGGGCTTCGCACATCCGATTCGCATGGGTTAACGGGACTTTGTACACGCAGTCAGCCCCGGGAAATGACGTGAGTCCTTCGATGACACGTCCTGCTGGCGGGCCGTAGTCGTCTTCATCATCCCGGCTGTAGACAACTTCTCCGAGAGCGGTCCTGATTTCGGTTTGGTGTTCCTCGTACGTTGCAGCTGTGAACACGAGGTCCAGGTAGTAGTACTGGATGTGCTTCTGAATGACGGGTTTCCGTGGGTCGTTCTGGATGATGTCGTGGTGTTGAACGAGGGTAGAACCGAGTGCCATGAGTAACGCCATGCGCCCGGGGTCGTTGATGGCGTCGTGAGGGTCATCGAGGATGAAGTCCTCGGCCTCATCACGGCTTACATTGTACCGGTCGAGGGCGTCAGCGATGAACTGTGAGACGTCTTCGAACAGGTCATTTATCGTTTCGTACTGTCCTTGGCCGCGTCTGATGAGGAGTTTCCGATCGCTTTTTGAGTACGTTTCAGGGTTGATGGCTATTTTCCAGGCCCTGGATTTGTTGTGAACGGGGCTGTTTTCCTGTTTTCTGTTATTACTTGAGTCGGTCATTAGTGGTCACTCTTCGGTTGGTTGCCGGTGAGGAATGCCGGCTGTGTGTCGTTTCTGAAGTCGAAGTCGGGTGATTCTATCTCGGTGACAACCCGACTGACGTCAGTGTGTAGGGAGTACGGGAGTCGCATGACACGGTTCCGGTCCCATGTAACGGCATCGTCGACGGGGATGTTCAGGCGTTCATGGATGTACGTTGTGAGGAACCGCCGGGTCTGGTACGTGAATTTGTATTTCGGGTCGTCCTCAAGCGCGTAAATGTGAGCGCCTTGCCCGGAGTAGAACACACGTACTTCGGGGAATTCCACCTTGTCAACAAGCCATTCTTTGAGGTCGAACGCTAATTCGAGTGTGCGTTCGATGTCCTCGAAGCGGTACTTGTACTGTGCTACGTTCCCGTCACCGTTAGCGGTTCCAGTGGAATCTTCAGGTGGGAGGAAGTGCGGTTCCGGTGGCATGTTGATGATGCCTGAGTTCTCTACTTGCTCGTCGGTAACATCTTCAAACGTCTGGTCGTCGCCGGCGATCGCTTGCTTGGCGACGTCCTTTGCGTCTATGTCGAAGGCAAGCACCCAAAACCGGTCCCAATTATCGAGTGCATAGTACGCTGCAGCCGGTGCTGGATCTGGTTTGTTTGCAGTATCCGGGTGTACCAGCCCCTTGTTTCCAGTATCGATTGTCATTGGGTCTTTTGACGCCGGGTGGCGGAGGAAGTCCAGGATCTTGTCCCAATCATGGATGAATACCTGGTTCGGTGGGTACTTATTCCGCGTGTGACGGCGGACAAAGTCCCTGTCAGGCGGGTCTCGTTTCGGGTGTTTCGTTGGGTGGTTCTCACGGAATGCCAACGCGTACTGCTTCGGACCATTCGGTGTTATCCAGTCCGGGAACCGGTCGATGTACGGTTCGAATTCCTCGTTGTAGTACTGCTGGATTTCTCGTTTTGTGGATTGTCTCCACAGTGTAGACTGGCTCATTAGGGGCTACTCCTCGTTGTTTCTACTCTTTATTTTGTTCCGGAGTTGTTTATACGTCAGGAGTTTACTGACGCCAGGGTCGTTCATTGGGGCGATATGATTCTCGTTTAGCGTCTGGATCTTCATGGACGTGTCTTCGACTTTTGCGATGATATCTGAGTCAAGTTCGAAGGGGATGTCTTCACTACTGTTCAATGCCTTCAGGACGGATCCTGCAACCTCACCGGTTCGGACAACCCATACGGCTTCACCGTCAGAGTCCGCTAATAACCCGTAATCTTTTCGGACGGACTCATAGTCGTGGATGCCGGATTTACTTGTCTCAGAGACGTTGCTATCCGTGTTCACTTTACCGGCTTCAACCTCGATGATAGCGATTCGGTTGCCTTCCTTATCAACGACGACGAGGTCGGTTTCGTTCCCGTCTTCACGGGTGGATAACTCCACTCGCTGCACGCTTGGGAGACCATTGTAGTACTCCCGTGCGAGCTCGATGCCGACTCGATGCGGGGTGTCAGCGCCGAGGTCACCGACTTCAGGACCGTGCTTTTTCGTGATCCCACAAGCGTCCTGCCCGTCCGATGTGACGGTGTAGTAACTCCGCCGATCGGCACCAGTGTGCCGTTTCAGATACCCTGCATCCATGAGTTTGTCTTCGTCGATATCGTAGTGGTCCTTGATCCCGCTCATGGAATCCATGAGATTATACCCTTCCAAGTCGCGGTTCATGCCTTTCACGACCGCTCGCATGAACCGCGCTTCGTCTTTTGAGATGTTGTGCTCGGATAGCTGAGCGCTGGTTACGCCTGGTGCACTGACCTTTTTGATCGGGACATTCGCCGCTATATCGTCGTCTTCACCGGCTTCAATTGCTTCTTCGTCGTCCGATGGGAGGGGGAACGTTGCTGGTGAACGGTACTCTGGTTCGAGAGGAATAACTAGACCAACAGACGGACTGTATGCCTTCCCGTACGCCCCGGTACGGCCTAGGTTCGTTCCAGGCTTGGGATCGTTCTTACCGTCATTAGTAGTGGTGGAAGCCCAATCTTCAGGGTTCATCATACCGCTGTAGAACCGTTTGAACACAGGGTCACACCCGTTGTTCCGCCACCGCGTGAACGCTGCATCTGACAGGGAGTCCCCCGCAGCCCCGATCACGTCGTGAATTTCAATATCAAGGTCTGCCGGCGGTGTGTCGTAGATGAGTTCTCGAAGACCGTGTTGGGTTGCAGACACGTCATCCGGGAGCTCGTCACTGTCCAGTTCTGCAAGCCTGTTCGTGTATTTCTCCAGGATTGCTTCGAGTTCTACCTGGTGTTCCGGTGGGGTAGCTGCAACGAGAGCGCTGGCGACCCCGCCAATGGTGACTGCATCGTACGCAGCAACTTCTTCCCACAGGTCTTTCGGCCGGTTAACCTCGTCACCGGTTAACGTTGGTTCACTCTCGTCTTCGAAGTCAATATCGTCTTCGTGGATGGTAGTAGCGAAATCACCGAGGTTACCGTCGTAACCAATGTAGTGTTCGTGGCTGGTGATGTACCCGTTAGTCTTCGCTACGGATTCAATGTCTGCAGGGTTCCCGAGGTCGTCGTGGAGGTCGTGAATGATGTCTTGACAGCACGTGATTGCGTCTGCCCGTTCGTTCGGGAAGTATTCGTTACTGCATACTTCGCATTCATACATTTCTGTTCCGTCGCTCCAGGTGATGTGCGTTGGAAGGTCGTCTTCGTCGTTTTCGACGTCACCTATCCCGATGAAATCACCGAACGTTTCCGGGCCGTTTTCGTCGTCGTTATCTGTGTTTTCGTCTGTTCCAGTGGTGGTACTGTCCGCCTCATCACTGGATGAATTACTTGAATTACTTTCGGTGTCGTCGTCACCAAGCACACCATCAGGGAGGGAAACATCATCCAGTTGTGTATCGTCGTAGTCCTCGTTTTCACTGTCATCACTGGATTCGTTACTGCCTCCGTTGTTGCTGCTATCATCGTCGGAGTCGCCTTCCAAGTGTGATGTATCAACGGCTGTCGCGCGTTGATTCGGGGATTTCTCCCGTTCCTCCGCATCATCCAGGACGATACCGTACTCCTGCCGGGTTCGCCGGTGAACTTGGTTTTCGAGGAAGTGATCGAACCGTTGGTTTGCTTCCTCAGTCAGCACATTCGTGCTTTCAGGGTGCCCTGCAGGGATGGGTAACGGCTGTAGCGAGAACGGTTCCGGCCCGGTCTCCATGAACGTCGGGCTTGGGAGCTGCGCGATCCACTCACCACGCGGCAGGGCTTTAATCCGGTTACTGAACTCCGTGACGTCCATTCCTTCGTGCGCCATCGCTTTGGCGATCTCCTCGTCAAGCGTGATTTTCCCGATGAGTTTCGTAGCGACGTTGTTCAGGACGTTCTTGTACGTTCGGTCGGACCCTGCGCCTTTCATCTGCTCGGGGAACTGCATTGAGAGCCCTACTGACAGGTTGAACGAACGTCCCTGTTCGAGCATCTTGTCCATGATACTACTGACTGCAACGGACGCGGCCTCGTCGATAATCAGGTTCACACGGTGATTGTCGCCCCACGGCTCACGGCACGGCGGGTCAGTCGGGTCCAGGCCGTTCTTTTCTGCGCGTTCACGACAGTCAGCCATTGAATTGTGACCTTGCGTACAGGACGTCCGGTCGGCCTCCTTCAACGCGTCCCACAAGTTAGTGAGGATGAGACCCGTCATGACCATCGTCGCGTCGTCTCGCAGGTCACCGAGGTCGAACAGGATGACCTTGTCGTCGTACAGGTGGTCTCGGAAGTCGAATTTCTCCTCGGTGTTATTGAAAATCTTCCGCAGGTGCTCGTCCTCACGGATGTAGTTCAGCCGGTTGAAAACCGCGTTCATGATAGTGGCGAACGTCCGTGAGTCACCTTCAGCCTGCTCTTCAAGCGTGTCTTTGACGGCTTCGTCGGACACGTCAGGGATGTGTCCGCCTTCGTCAGCACCGTACATGCGGACTTGTTTCGTGAGCTTCTCCAGGTGCCGGTGCGTGAAATGGTTCGATGTATCCCGGTCGTACAGGATACTGTCGGATTCCTGGTCACCGTCGCCTTCCAGGGCTTTCTGCTCGACGTAGTAATCGTCGAATAGCGCCTTGATCAGCGCGGAAATCATCGTCGGAGCGACTTTGGAGTCTTCGTAGTTCTCCCGCCCCATGACGAGTTTTAGCAGTTCCTGGTAGTGGTCGGCCTTGTTCTGAATGGCGTCTCCACGACGCATCCCCTGGTTCAACGCAGGGTTGATGTTGAAGAACGTGAATCCTGGCAGGATATCCGGGATCGGGTAGTGGATGACCTTCTCTTTGAAGTCCTCTTCTCCGAACCGTTCGAAGTGAGCCTTCATGTAGTTCTGCGTCATCCCGTCACCCTTCGGGTCAAGCAGAATAATCGGCCCGTCAGTGTTCTCGTGCAACGACAGAATGTCGTTGATGAGAGCCTTGGACTTACCCGCACCAGTCGTTGCGAAACGTCCGTAGTGCGTGGTAAGCATACTCGGTGGGATCTGCGTCGGAACGGGTTCAGTATCGTTCTCTTTGTCAAGCGCGTACCCGATACGCATCCCGGGCTTGTGGAACTCCCGCATCAGGTCCGGGTCTGGCTTGGCCAGCGGGTCACGTGCCTCTGGCTCTGCACGCGTCCCACGGACTCCCTCCACGGTCAGGTTCTCCGACGACGGGACCGTGATGAAGTTCGCTAACTCGTCGGCGTTCACCACGATATCAGGGCGTGTCTTCCCGGAACCGGAGACGATGTCACGGTTCACGAACCGGTGGAATTCCTCGGTGGCTTTCTTCTTCTTCCGGTACCCTTCACCGTCTTTGAGAATCGTCGGTTCGAGCCCGTAGAAGTACCCGTCAAGGTGGTCGAGAACCGACGCGAGATCGCGCATTGTCCGCTCAACGTCTTCTACGGGAACCTCGTTGTTGGCGACTGATATCGCTCGAATATTCGCTCTGAACGTCCGCTTCGGGATCTTGTTGTCGATGAGTTTCCGTCGCTTACCGACGTCGCCGGCGATCGGCGACTCCGCGTTCTGGTCAGCGGATTCACCGATGTCTTCCATGTGGTCGCGGAGACGTTCACGTCGGCGTTCTTTGGACGGGGAGTGCAGGATCTCACCGAGCTCGTACATGACTTTCTGCCCGAGTGTGTCACGGTTCAGGTGCAGGTTGTCCTTCCGGCGTTCGGCCTGTCGTGACCAGTCCTCGATGCGCTTGAAGACGACTTGGAACGCGATCGGGAGGTCGGACGCGGCTAAGTGCTGGATGAGCGTGGCAAGGGGAGCACGGTCTTGGATGTCGTCAGCGTCTGGACGAGCGATTTTACTGAACATCTTCATCGTTGTCATCCAGTCCTGTTTCCGTTCGCCGTCGCCGTCCCATCGAGCTGCAACAGGCTCACCGTGTTCGAGGGTCGGACGGGCAAGGATATCACCGTCTTCAGTCCACGTTGGCCCTTCGATATCCTGTTCGAGGTAGTCCCCGTCAATCTCGTCCGGGAGTTCTACCAGGTCCAGTAGCCCGGCGTCAAGCTCTTTGAGCATGTCGTACCCATCAATCTGTTCCGGGCTGATTTGCGTCTCGTTTCCACTGGCGGTTTTCGCTTCTTCGTCTTCTCGCGGTTGCGTGGTTTCGCTTGCCCGGTCAACTTGCAGGCTTAACGACCCGTCACCACCCGAGCTACTCTCGGACTGTGTCCCTTCGTTCGTTTGCCCACTGAGAGGGTCGTCATCTTCGTGTGACTCGTCACTATCAGTTGTTGTGTCTGTGTGTCCTTCTTCGATGTCGGTGTGAGTACCGGTGGCGTCCGGGTCGAACAGTAAATGCCCGTGATCCATCTTCTTCACGAAGTCGTCAGGGGCGTACTTTTCTGGCGGGATGATTTTCTGCAGTACGTCCACTGTAGCGATTTCGACGTCGAACGAGGCGGGGTACGCAGTCGTGAGACGGTTCTTTAACGCGTTCAGGTGTTCCGGTTCGGTTCCGTAGAAGAATTCGACTGGCGAGTCTTTCCCCTGGCTAATTGCGAGTAATTCGAACCGTGGAATGTCTTCACTGCTGTCTTCCAGCGGGTTCAATCGGGACTTCACGGATTGTCTCTTCTTCCGGCTGGTCAGCTTGTGGAGGCTGGAGATGTGGCTAACAATATCTTCCGGGTTGAGTTTTTCGCGTGAAGGCCGTACTTGGACGTATTCTCGTTCCATGATTTGCGATGTGAGGGGGTGGGATATGCGAGAGGCTCGAAACCCAATGCTTCAGTACCAGTTTAAAGGGTACGAACTAATAAAATACTTCGGCTGCTGAACACTCGTCGCGGTGAACTTCGAGGGGGATACCCACGATGTGAAAACCAGTTAACGCGCGTTGGGGCTGGATTCAGTGTGCACTACAGTGGGGAGTGAACTGACGGTGTAAACGCGTGGTTAGCAGTAATAGTAGCGTGTTTTATTCAGGATATGAGTGAACCTAAGTCGGGGAGATTCAATAAGTACGTGTGTCTACAAACCGGTTATTCCGAGAAACAGGTGGGTCACACCACATTTTTACGCAATAGGACCGTGAGTCGTGATATGGCATACCCGAACCCGATACCCACATTCACTCCAGAAGCATTCAGGAAAACTATGGAACGCGTTAAGGAGTCCTCAGTACCCGACAAAGAGAAAGACGCTGTTGGCGCGCTTCGGTCGGAGATTCGGGACGATTCCCGGGACTAACGATTGGTTGTTGAACCACCTGTACTGAACGCGTGGCTCACAATCAATACAGGCTGAATAACCCGTATTACCAATTCCTGTTAGTAGAAGTAAATCGGTGTGAGCCCGATTTTTACTGCGTACAGCAGAAGGAACATTGGAGCAGTGAACTTCAATAACCCATCGTTCACGAGGGGGTGTCGTTCATTTGCATACCCGAAGCAAACTGGAACACGTAAAACCGGCCAGAACGGCGTTGGTGCTGGTTTACTTCCACCATCGATCAGGACGTCACCGAGGATATGGCTGAGGATCCCGAGGAATACACCAAAGGCCAGGATAAACGCCATTCCAACCGGGTTCAGGAACGGTGGGGAAACCCCGATGAGTTCCTGAATACCGAGATCGACCATCATTAACAGTAGGGTGATACAGCCCATGAACACTGCGGAGATGAATACGGCGGACCAAACAGTGTGCATAACCCCGCGACGAGCTCCGTGTGACACACCGACTTCCCGGTTCGGGAACAACGATGCAATAATCATCATCGCCACGATCGGCAGCGACTGCCGAACTGGTAACACGATGACTAACGGCACCGAAAGAAGCAACGTCAACCCGTAGTGACCGTATTTCCGCATTGTATGTATCCCAATTACCCCGATGTGTATGAGCGCTCAACTGCTACCGCGGCGTGACGACGTCCGTGCCTTCCAACTCTCGACTGACGACCGCTTTCTTGCCGTCCGGGATAGACTCCCAATTCACGCTACCTTGCTTGTACAGGAGCGTCCAGATGTTGTCAGCACCGGCGTCAACAACGTGGTGTTCGAACGTGTTTGCGTACACTCGGAGCCGGCGTTTCCCGAACCCGGTTGTCGTGAGCAGACACTCGGAGTGGTCGGACGTGTTACCTGCTTGTGCACCGAGAACGAAGTCGCGTTCCGGTGGTTCCAGGCCAAGCGCGTCCATTGCTTCCGGACCAATGTCTTCGTGCTTCATTAGCACTCGAATGTCACACTGGTCGTAGATCTCCTTGGCTTTCCCTTCCATGAATTCGTCCACAGTCTGGCTGATCAGGGTCACACCGGACTGGTAGTGCCGGGAGTGCCTGACGAACGTGTTCAGAACGTCCGTTGCACCTTCCGCTCCCAACATGTAGTGAGCTTCGTCCACGGTAATGAGTGACCTGCCCTGTGAGGACTTGGTCCGCTGGAACAGATAGTCAAGCATGATATGCATGATGAGTCCAGCGTTATTTGCGTCCACAACGTTCTCCAAATTAAACTGGACAACGCGGGCGTTCAGGTTAATATTGGTGTGCCCGTTCAGACGGTCGCGCTGACCACCTTCCGTGAACTCTTCAAGACCGAGCAGTACCTGGTGAGCGAACCCGGCTTCTCGTTCCTGATTCTTCCGCATGGCCTCGGAACTCTCAACCGGCTGGTTCATCACGCCGACGTACTTCATCATATCTTCGTCGACATTGAGGAATTCCTTGGGTTGTTTGCCGTTCGCTATCTCCTTCAGGATGTCAATAACGTCCTGAATAATCGGGCTTTCACGGGAGTGCGTTCGCGGGTTCTTTGTGATGCCTTTCTCCAGGTACGCGAACTTAATCGCTCGGCGCAGCACACCTTCTTCACCCTTGTCCAGGCTGTTCGACCCGGAGAAGTGAGTCTGGAACATCCCCATGACCGACCGGATCTTCATGTCATACGGATCGTCTTCCATCTCACCGACGGTTTCCTGTGCTTCCTGGATTTCCAACGGATTGATGATCGTGTCTTTGTCCACAGTAATGACTTGCCCACCGAGCGCATCGACCATGTCCCCGAACCCACCGACCGGGTCGATGATCATGAGTTCGGTTTCCGGGTCCATCATGAGTCGTCGCCACATCATGAGCTTCGACAGGTACGACTTCCCGGACCCGATCTTCCCGGATACGAGAGCGTTGTGCCCGGAGAGCTCGAAGCGGTCAACGATGACCGGGGAGTTCGTGGTGTGGTGGAATCCGAACAGGACACCGGTAGACTGGACGCGTGTCGGCTCGATGAACGGGAACGTGGTACCGAGCGACTGCATGTCCATGATTTGCGTCTTCCTGATACGGTCCTGGCCGAGTGGGGCTACCGATCGGAACGCGTCTAATTGCCGGTCAACGAGCGCGCTGACGCGGGCGTTCGACTGTGCGAACATCTGCTTGACTTCTTCAGTCCCGTCGTCCAACGGTTCCTTATCTTTCGCAACGACCTGCACGTACAGTGCGAAGTCAAAGATTTTCGTTGCGCCTTTGTTCAGCCGGTCACGGAGCTGTTGAACCTTCTGCCGCTGCTGTTTCTCTTCGGTCGTGTTGATCTTCCCATCGCGTTCTTTCCGCCGGATGGTGGAGGTAAGGCGAGTCGCTCGCTTGTTGAGTTTCGCCATCATCGTTTCCGGATCGCGCGGGTTGATGTGGTACGATGTTCGGACGTCAGCGCCTTTTGTCTCCAGCCCGGATGAGAACAGTTTATCGAGCCATCCGAACCCGACACGGTCAGGGTACGAGGAGATGATCACAGTTCGTGCATAGAACCGCTCCCCGGATTCTGGCCTGACAGTGATGTAGTCCTCATTTTGCTCGACGTCGTCCGGGGCGATACTCATCCGAGCGACTGGTGACCGGTCACCTTCTTCCCCGAGCAGTCCGGTCGGTGAGTCTTCTTCTTCGGCTTCTTCTTCCTCGATTTCTCGAAGGACTTCCGTGAGTGCTTCCCCGTCAAGGTCTTCGCCACGACGGTCTAATCGCTGTGTCGCTTCTGTCAGGATGTCGTTGTCCTCTTCGTTGACCTTCTGAATGACTTCCGCGTCGTTTGATTCGTCTTCAATGTCTTCCCGGAGTTGCCCGGCGACTTGTGCGCGTGAGGCTTCACGAGCCCGATTGATCCAGGCTTTGCCACCGAACACTAAGACGAAGATAACGGCAGTGAGCACCACGGCCAGGATGACTGTGGGCCACACGCCAATCTGTTCTGCAACAGCGCCGAGTCCGACGCTGTCTAAGAGGTCTCCGACTTGGAGTACGACGGGAGAGCCGGCACCGAATGCTCCTGCAAGGTTCTGTGCACCGTTGGATGAGTCACTGCTGGTTGTGTCTGTAGTCATTGTTCGGAGGGAGTCACGGGTCATTGCTGATCACCTTCTTCGCCGTCAAGGCCACCATGGGCCGGGACGTGCTCATCGAACAGGTGGTCAACGGAAATGCCGCCAATCGACCCGTTCTGATGAGTTGTGGTGAACGGCCCGGTCGGGAACACTTCCCGGTCAGGCTCGATGTTGTGGAAGTAGTGGTACAGGACAGCCATTGCTTCGTTCCGGCTGTCAATCCGTTCAACACCGACGTCCATGCGCCGGAGACCGCTTTTCATGCGGTTCATCCGGGTGTTGAGTTCACGCAGGCACTGGTATTTCGTGATATCTTCGACTTTATCTTCGCTGAACCGGTCGAAGAACCCGCCGATAACGGGGATGTCTTGGAGCTGGTCAACGAGGCTTTCACCGTCGCCTTTGAACCGGTGAAGTTGCTCTGCAGACACTGTAGCGACAAGGTAGAATTGCCTTTCTTTCATGTCGTTTTGAATCATGAAATCCTCCAGCCAGTTCGGGTAGATGGACCGGCCGATATTCATCAGCAACTCGTCCGAGTCATCGCTGTTTTCGCTTAACACGTCGTTCACGTTGGAGATGTGCTCGCGCATGTCGAACCTCGTCGGGATCGACACCATTTGCACAGGACTGTCCAGAGCTGAGAGGAAATGCGACTGGTACGTCTGAACGATATCACGTTGCTTCTCACCGGTGTGAATCGACCAGTCACGGCCTTGTACACGCGCAATTGCGATGTACAATCCGTTTTCAGCAACGACGATCCCGGCTCCGTTGACGTCCTCTGGAACGAGCTCGTCGTCCTCCCCCATGATGTACTCGAAATCCATGAGGTCTTGGGCGTAGTTCGGCATCGAGAAGATGCTGTCACCAAGGTCGAACGTCTCCGGTGAGATGCGTTCCGTCGTGTGACGTTCATCGATATCGTCCTCGTCCACACTTGGGATCTCGTCCAGATCGTCACTGTCGTCTTCACCACTGCCCGTATCTTCGCTCCCATCTTCCGATTCATCATCGAGTTCACCCGGATCTGGCTCGGTAACCCCGAACGTAGCATCGCTGATTGGACTTTCCCGTGCGACATTTGAACCGGATGACTCGCTGTTGTCGTCTGAAGACTCGCTATCAAGGTCTAAGTGAGCCAGTGAGTCCGTGTCAGCATCATTGGTGTCGTCCGTCGCTGTGTCTTCATCGTCGTTCTCGTCGATACCGAACGGGTCAGCGTCCGGGCCTTCTAACTCGGTAACGGAATCGTGAGACTTCGCGCCCGTGTCGGTAGTTGCGTCCCAACTTGCAGTGTCTGTTTTCCCTCGGTATTTTTCAGACACGTCAACGTCGTCATCGATGAACCGGTATTTCCGTTCGCTTGCAACGGACCCCTCGTCAATATCAACGATGTCAGAGTCCACTGCTTCGATGTCTTCCAGGTGCGCTTCGACTTCTTGACTGTCAACGTAGATACCAGCGTTCTGAGCGTCTTTGACAAGGTGTGCAGCGAACCTGTTCTTATCGGACGTAGTGAGAACGTCATTCTGGTAAATCTCTACTGCAGTTCCGAACACGTCCGCCATTTCTGAGTTGGTCGTGACTGGCGTGTACGGCGGGTCGCTAATGGCAGGTGTGACGTAGATGCTTTTGGAGACCGATTCGTTCACACCGTCAGAGGCAGTGACTTTCAGTTCGACTTCCGTCTCTCCGATTTCGTCAAATGAAATCCCGATGACTGCGGTCGTGTTCCCGAGCTCATCACCGTCGACAACCCATTCACACGCCCGGAGTGTCCCGTTCTCAACTTCTGTCGGAGCAGCTGTAATCGTGACAGGCTCACCAACAGCGGGATCTTTGTCTAACTTCAACTCGAAGTCCGGGGTGATGGTGGATTCCGGGGACTCAGCAATAACGCCTTGCGTGGCCTTGTCCACGTCGTCAGTTGCAGTCGTCACTTCCAACCCAATCGTGTAGTGACCAGGTTTACTGAACGTCTGCGTGAACTCGTCACCAGACCCAACTGGCTGGTCGTTCAGGAACCATTCGTACTCGACGATCTGCGTGTTAATCGGCACGGAGGCTTTCCCGGAGAATTCAATCGGTTCACCGACACCGAATTCGGATGGACCATCGATCGTGGCTGTAACGGCAGTGTACTGTTCAACAGTCAGTGTCGTTGTGTCCGTATCGACGTCTCCGGCGTCGGATTCGACCGTGAGCTCAACGTTGTACTCGCCCGGTGATTCAAATCGAATCTCAGCAGTTTCACCTGTCACCTCGTCGTGCCCTTCAATATCCCACGTGTACGACCGGACACCAGTATTCGTTGCACGTGATTTCGATCCATCTAACACGAATTCGTCTCGGGTTGTCGGACCGCCGCGCGTTACGATAACCGCAGTCAGGTCAGTATCTGGCTCAGCACGAACGGTGACGGTTTCTGTGTCACCAACATCACGGTTCGTGTGTGTCGTAGCAGACACCGAGTATTCACCCGGACCCGGGAACGAATGCGTGACTGTTTCCCCACGGCCAATCACTTCCCCATCACCGAGTGTCCATTCGATCCGTGTAATGTCGGCATCCGTCGCTTCAGTGTTCTTAGCCGAGAATTCAACTAATTCATCGACGGTCACGACGTCAGGGAAGTCAATAACCGTGTCAACCGTCGGCTGATTAACCGAGACTGTCGCGGAATCACTTGCGGTTTCACCAGCATCGTTCTCAACTTCGATGCTTACCCGTGCATTTTCTGCGAGACCAGAATTGAACGTGACCTGTGCAGTCCGCTCACCGACGTGAGTAAGTGATGCGTCATTCACACCCCACCGACTGGAGAGACGGTCGTCAAACTCGACAGTGAATGATTCACTGTCCCCTCGAATAACGCTCTCAGGATGCTCAACGAGTTCAACTTCCGGGCGAACCCGAGCATTGACCGTCGCAACGGAAGTGTCCGTTTCACCGCCCGTGTTCGTGGCTGTAATCGTAACCGGGTATTCACCGGGTTCCGTGAAGATGTGCTCAACGACGATCGAGGAAGACTGCTCAATCGGGATGACCTCGTCACCGATTTTGAAGGTCGTGCTGTCAATAACCGAGTTTTCAGCGTCAATTGAACACCCAATTTCTGTCTTCTCATCAACGTACACATCGTCCGGCATATCAAGTTCAACGCTAATCCCGGTCGGCGTCTGAACCGTGATATCCTTTGACTCGTTGACCGTAATACCGGATTCTCCGGTTGCTGTCACTGAAATCGTGTGCTCGCCGTCGTGCTCGAACGTGTTAGAGAACGTTCGTCCTTTCCCGGCTGGAACGGAGTCAAGCTCCCACTGCAAACCAGTGATGGTTTCATTCCGGGCTCGGACCTCTGCTTTGTATTCAGTTGTCGCCCCGGGGGAAACGGTACTGTCACCAGAGATATCCAATTCAATCGTCGAGGGGTCAACGACCTCGACTTCCTCACTGTAGTGGTCTGTTTCTCCGGCATTATCAGTGGCTTCAACAGACACTGTGTAGATCCCCGGGAATTCGAACGTGTGCAAAACGGTCCTGCCTGTACCGGCTTTTGTCCCGCCGATGTACCAGTCAGATTCAGCGAGGTTTGCATCGTCAGCAACGATGACCTGGTAAAGGTATTCTTCACCAGCTGTGACTTGGTCCGGGGTTTCAATTCCCGTTACGATCGTCACGTCGTCGTCCTCTTCCATTTCAACGGAAACGTCACCGTCTTCATCGGTCTTTTGGGAGAATTCCTTTAGTGACCGGAGGACATCGCCAGGGTTGATATCGATTCCGTCGCGCTGAGCGTCTTTGATGAGCGTTTTAATGCGCTCCTGCTTGTCGGCGTTCTTCTCCCCCTCACTCGTGTAGATATTGATCGCTTCGGTAACAACGTCGTCCTTCGTCTCGATGAGCGTGTGCGGGTGACACAAGTCTTCCAGCGAACCGGTTTTGTCTTCCCCAACTGCCTGTTGTACCCCGCCGTGAAGTTCACGGAGTTTCGACTCGTGCATCGGGTAGATGACACCGTTTGCACTGAGACGGTCAGCGTATTCCGACAGAATCGTGTCGATTGGGATATCTGCGGAGTTAGCTGCATTCGTCACGACGGAGACTTTCGAATCAAGCGGTTCGTCTGAGTCTTCGAGGTACTCTACCGCTCGCTGGACATCGGGGTTAGATTCGTTTGGACTCATGAATTACCGTTAGTAGTAGTGAACTGCGTCTCTACGCTGACGTGAAACCAGTGTCACGCCGAATACAACCAAATCCTGTAGTGAACCTGGTTGAATGCGGTGGCCGGCTCGTGGCAGTCATGGTTTCACTTTTTCTGCGACTGCCCCGAGTACATCAGTTTCTTCGCTATCGTGGCTCTCAGCCCACTCAGGTCGTTCTAATTTGTCTGCACCGTCGATTTCGTTGGTGAGTTTCTCAACTAGTTCCGGAGTCGCTTCGTCTTCTTCTTCGATCAGATTTGCCGTGTGAACGACGTCCTGGTAGTTGATTTCCGGGGCCCCGTATTTCGTGTTGTCCTGCGGTTTCAGTACGAACCGGTCCGGTTTTATTTTCCGGTCCATGTACGCCGGGAACCATTCAACCGGGGACTGGCCAGGCGGTGTCTTGTAGACGATGGCAAGCACACCAACGAATCCGAGTGCAACAGTCACACCACTGATCCAGATCGGGACGGCGTCGATCATCGCGCTAGGGAGAACCAGAACTAACGGGAGTGCTGCCAGAACCATCAGTTCGTCGAACGTCAGTCCGAAGATGACGGTTGTCTTCAGGATCTCCCCGGGGATGGGGACTGTTTGTTGAGCCATTGTACTATAGTGTGATTGGGGCTGTACTGACTTAAATATCTGCCTGCAAACGGTACACTGTCCTGTTGCAACCGCTCCACGGGATACATATCGAGGAATGAATCGCTACGTGAATTACCGGCGTGAAAAGGGAGGTGAGAGTGTTACTGCTTTGGAGTAAGGCGCTGGTAATGGTACGAGTAGACCACTACATCGTTTATTTTACACAGTTCCTTTAGTCTCTCATCGGACCACGTAACCCATGCACCGCCGAATGCACGGTCGAGATCCTCATGGAATGCAACTTCAACAACGCCGTCTGCAGCTGCATCATATTCTGGCATATCTACTGGCCAGTCATCAACGATTTCATTGAGTGTTCCATCAATTCCTTCGAGGGGGTACTCGTCTGCACGTGCGTTCTCGTGTACGTCCACGACAACCAGTTCACTCGGGTCTTCACCCCACGTTGACTGCTGGTACTTGTCGTAAACCCGGTCTCCGCTACTAATATCGTGCTTTAGTTGTTCTGTCATAGTACACTCACACCAGTACTGTGCACTAAGTGAACAGCCAGAATCCCCATAATAGTTCGCATCTTTACTTCGACACTGCTACAGAAACCGTACTACGGGAGAAGGTTACCTGGTGTCCTTCAGGTCCACGTCGCCATCGGCCCCATCAGACGGGTGGAATGCGTCGTGAGTCTCGAAGGTTGTACTCCCGCTTTCACTCCCGATAGCGTAGTCTTCCAGGGTTTCTTTGACGCTTGTCTTCCCCTCTGGCAGGTTAATGTCATTCGGTTCTCCGAGGGTGTTGTCTCCGCTCTCATTCGGATCGTACCCGTCAAGCCCTTCAGCGAAGTTCTCCGCAGTTGCGGATGCCTCCCCAACATCATCTGAATCAACATTGTCCATTGAGGACCCGTCACTCCCGGTATCCGGACCGCTGGTATCCGGCTCGAACCCGTCAAGCCCTTCAGCGAAGTTCTCAGCAGTGGAGGACGCTTCATCGAAGTCGTCCGCATTGAGGTCATCCATCGAGGCCTGACCCTGGTTCCACGGCTGTTGCTTATCTGGATGCCCGATCGGTGATTCACGTGCGATACGACCCATCTCACCAATTGACGCCATCGCACCGTCCGTCATGAACACGCTCCCGTAGGCTTTCCCGCCGCGCTTTGTGACATTGGCGGCCTTGGAAGCAAGACCAGAACCAGGGATTTTCCCGGCAGCTGCAGCGGCTCCATGCTCGATACTATCAAGAGCTTCGTCGGTAGTTTGACGGATGGACTCACCAGTTCCTTCACCACCAACATAGTCCGCGACACCATCGAACGTGTCACGTCCCTTGTCGCCGATATGACTCGCTTTATCTCCAAGTGTCGTCGGATCACTCGTCGCGGGTTTCGTATTGAATGGGTTCGGCGCAGCATCTTCAGATGCGAGCGGGTTGTCTTCTGGACCGAACGAATCCCATTCACCTTGGTCAGGGTTCACGGCAACACCGCCGCCAGCAGGATTTGCTAGGACTTGCCGACCATCCTGCATTTCGTACGCGTGCATCGATCCTCTGGTAGTTCCTTGGTTCTGTGCGGCCCATGCACCGCCAGCACCTCCGCCAGCAGCTCCAGTAGCGGCACCTCCTCCTCCACCACCGGCTCGACCACGGCCTCTTTGTGAACCAGTGAATCCACCAGCACCACCAGCACTTGCTGAACCAGCTGACAGTACCATGCCGAACAGACTGGTGATCGTCGCTATGATTACCCAAATTGTCGCTATGAACATGAACATCCTGAACAGGACGTTACTGGATTCACTATCGAGTTCCCCGCCGCGACCAGCGTCTGTACTGAGTGTTGTTCGTGGACCGTCTGGATCAGTTGAAAGGATAGTTGTACCGCTGTCGCCGCCCTGGTAGTCAGAAGCCATCTCGATATCAGTCTGATCCTCGGAGAGCCCGAACGCTGCACCGACTGCGAGCATCCCGGCAATGATGATTCCGAGGATCATCATTACTACAGCGATTTTGATGAGGAAATCTGCGAAGAACTTCCCGTACTTGCCTGGTCCTACGTCGACGACCCATAGACCGAGGATAACCGGCATCATTGCGTAGATGACGTAAATGATGAGCATCCGCATTGCCAGTGCGACGAAAAAGATGGCACCGGAGACGAGAACCGAAACACCTCCGAAAATCGCCAGGCATAATGCGACGATCGTGACGCCACCGCCACTCACTATTGCTTCAAGGAGGTCAACTGCGATGTAGAAACTATAGTCCTCCGGGAGGATACCAAGCGCGAAGATGTTTGTGAATGCGACGAAAAACCCAAAGAGTTCTCGGGAGATCACTAAGAATATCGCAGAAACGATAAGGCGTTGAACAATCCGTTGGATATCTGCCTCTTCGGTGTCCGCTAACAGCATCAGCATGACGTAGTACGCGAACATCATAACGAAAACAATGAAGACGTACAGGACGAGAGAGTCCATCCAGTACTCGTTTAACGCGTCAATGTTCCGTGGGTTTTCGTAGAAGAGGAAGTACTCTAACCCGATGATGAAAAAGTACCCAATTGCATCAAGAAGCCCTGTGATCAGGACGTTCATGATCCACTCAAGAACGTTTTGGAGGATTGCGAAAAGGTCGAATGGTGGCCATGGGACCTGATCGGTGACCCAATCGATGGCATCACCGAGGATTCCAGCGAAAACGACGTTGCTAAGCGGGCCGGTGAAGTCAAATACATGCATGACTCCAACAACCCATGTAGCGAGTACAGAAACGTGAAGTGAGATTCTGTCTTTCACTGGCAACCCTCTATCGATTACGTAGTGAACCGTTGAACCCGAATAGATATAAAATCCCGCCCTCGGTGCACTGTATTTGCATTACGAGAAAATCGGGTCAAACACGGTCGCTGCGGTCATTGCAGCATAGAGATTCATCACTCCGACCAACACGCCGATAACGACAATTCCACGGAAATAGGATTTCCAACCGTACACTTCTTTGATCGATCCTTGGCCATACAAAGCAAGGAACCCAACAGCGGACACTGCAACGAATTTCCCCACAACGAGCATCATTGGGTGAACGCTCAGCATCCACGCCGTGATCGGGTTCAATTCGTACTTCATCGTACCGTACGCCGCGATCGCAATGAATGTCGTGACGGTATCGAAAAACCCCCATGCGAAGATAATACTGAGGACCAACCGCGTATACGTGTCTCCGATGTACGTTTGGTAGATATGAGATGGGATGGCCTTCTCTACCCATGACTGGCGTTCAAACATCTGGTACATCGAGATAAGGGTGAATGAATATAAACCTGCGTTCTCAGTGAACCGTTCCATGACACCGTTCACTGCAAAGTCACCGAGACCATCACTGGTCTCGGTTGACCCCTATTCACTTACAAGAGTCACTCCCCGACAGGAGGCATGGTAGTGCCTGTCAGGCACCTGCTTGGCACGGCACAGAACTACTCATGGTACTGTACAACGACATCGTTTTCGACCAGCTTGAACAGCACATCAACCACTCACTCGTAGTTGCCGCGTACGGCCCGAACTCCAGGATCGACAATATCGCTGTTGAATGTGAGGATTGTAATGTTGTCCTTCACGACGTCGAGCCAGACATGAACGAGCCAGAATACTGACCACAAGCAGGAGAACAACTCCACGCGTATTTGCAAGGTATTTTGAACACCCGTAACGTGAACAGTAGTATATGCATCTGAAGGAGCTCATCAAACAAATTGAGCACGATGAACTATCACCCGCAGCAAGTGATGGGACGCTCAAATTTTACTGTGCTTCCTCAGACCGCCGATTACCTGAGCCGCGACACGCCTCAGAATACAAAAACTCTGGCTTGCTGAATTACCCGTATCAGAAAACACCGTCAAACCAAAACAAGACCCACGCAGTTACTGACGCTGCCGAAACTGCACTATACACCGGATGGATCATCCCGTTACCAATCGATATTGTCGTGCATAAACCCGGCTCGACTCCACCAGTTCCTCTCGTTGGGAAATGCTTTGAGAAAACCGGGTTCGTCAAAAACTACGTTGAAGACCGCTCCTTGCACACCTCAGACACGATTTTTAGCGTCAGAACACGGTGGTTTATCGATGTTCCTGACGGGTACTCCGTGTTTTACACGTCACCTGCAAACTTCACTGATAGCCGGTTTTCAATCATTCCAGGGGTCGTTGATGCAGATGAATTCCCGATGGAGATCGATGTCCCCATCATTCCATTAGAAAGCGATTTCACAATGGACTCCGGGACTCCCCTCCTTCACGTGTACCCATTCAAACGCACAGATTACGATATTTCCGCTCGCACAGGGATACTCACTGACACCGATGAGTAGAGAAAACAGATTATATACGGGTAAACCGAGTACGAGAATACAATGACTGACACTACCACCGATCCCGCGCATCTGACGTTCACAGCAACAACAGATGCAGTCGGAACACACCCACCGCCAGAACCAGCGAACAAATCCCTACCGGCATGGTATCAGATGCTCTCAAGCTCTACCGATGCCTTATCTGGACACCACAAAAAATCGACAGTGAAGATGTGCATGCCGTTTGGTGATGCGCTGAAATCAGGGTGGCTACTCAAAGCCCCAACCGATATTGAATTCACCAATCACCCGGATGACGACAGAGTCCACGCGTCCGTCCCGTCAACAGAAACTGACAGCGACAACGTCGTCACTACCTTCCCGGTAGAGCAGCCTGACAGGGAAGGGAATTCAGCATTTCTACTTCCAAACGCTGTGATTAACACGCAGTGGGAAATTCAGACACCCGACGGGTACAGTGCGCTTGTTGTTCCGCCGATTAACCGGTCTGAGGAACGCTTCACCTCACTCGGGCTATTTGCAGAGACAGACACAGAAACCGGTGTGTTTGAACTCCCGATCCTGGTCGAACGAACACCAGTGATGATTGAAGAAGGCGACCCGATCGCGCAGATCATTCCGATTAAACGTTCAACGTTACTCGATGACCCGGTTATTGATAGCTACTCACCTGACTCGAAGATGGGTAAGATCAAACACCACTTCGAGCGGTTCAACGATGTTCGCGTCGGGTTTTATCGGAATGAACTCTGGACACCGAAACCTGGAGGGCGGAACTTCACCTCATACGATGCATTCCAGGACCACGTATCGATGGATGCTGATTCACAAGCTACTGTCGACGATCGTCCTGACTTGGTTGAGGAGGACCGACCATTCCTTCCAGATGACGCCAAGCACGTGTTTTACTGTCGGGAGAAATTCAATGAGGCAGTTCCGAAACCCAAACCAGCTGAAACACATATTCCGGACGGGTACGGTGAAGCACTGCGTGACCTTGGGCTTGGAACGGAAACTCATCCGACTGCAAAATGGGCGATGGATGCGATGGAACTCGGCTACATTGTTGAGTTAGACCGACCACTGCATATCTCACGGGATCCCGAGAACGGATTCGATGCATTCCATGCTGAAAACGAGGGAGAGAACTCGTTCCATCAGCACCTTCCGGAGAAAATCGGTGATGCTCATCGGTTTTCTCCGATGGAGATTTTGAACGTGTTCTCACAATGGAGTGTTGTGATGGAGCACGGGTACTCGAATTTCTACAGCTCTCCTATCAACCACTTCCAACGTGACCACCGGTCGTTCTCCGGTATTGTTGATGCTGATTGGTATCAAGGAGAGGTGAATATCCCCGGGAAATTCACCGAGCGGTCAGATGAAGCCACGTTATCTCGTGGTGCAGCGATTACACAAGCCATCCCGTTACAGCGTGATGCCTTACTCCAATACGCAGTGATCAATGATAATGACACGTAACGAGTCACCTACAGTCGAATTTCTGTGCCGGGCCGAAGATACTGATCGAGCGCCCGATCCAGTGACTGCAGCTCACCAGTTCCCACGGCTACTTCAGCAGCAGACCGTGCCGCAGAACCACGCTGAAAGCGCAAAGAAGGATAAGCGAACAACAGATGCCGTAACTCACGGGTGGTACCTGTATCCGCCTGAAACGATTGCAATAACCAAGGACAGCGAATCCAACGATTCGATAGTTGCGTCAGGAGAGGAATTCGTAACTGAAAACGACTCGCCCTTACAATCATTGTGGATTGGGGTTGTCGATAGTTTATGGCACGTCACAATTCCAGAAGGGTACGTTCTACTGGTGACAAATCCAGCGTATCGTCCAAATGGACCAGTGACACCACAAGTCCTAACGAGTACGGATTCTCCAAAAAAACTCGATATTCCTCTGGCTACGAAAGGCGACGTGACACTGAGTGAATCAACCCCGATCGTGCAAGTGCTACCGTTCTCTGAGGACGTGTTGAACACTGATGATTACGTCGTCGGGACACATCCGCCTGACGTTGAATCGCAGATTCATAAACGGAACTCGCTGGAGCAAATTTATGATAACGCGTATGAAGAGCGCATTTGGAACCGTAAGTCTTCACCAGGTCAAGTCGACTCCTTGGAATAGCCGAAATCGGTGATTTGACGCACTGTAACCTTGGGACTGCAGGCCTGTCGCCAGATTATGCTGAAGTGAATACTTATAGGTACTCAGGTTCAAACTGATTCTATGCATTCTCAAGCACGGGAGTGGCTCGTTCTGGTTGAGCACCGGGGTTCTACCCCCCTTGAAGGTGCTTGTTTTGAATACGTTATCGTCGCTCCAACGGAGAAATCAGCCGAAAGTCGAGCCAGAGAAAAACACGATTACGACGACACTCACTACAAGATCGTTACAAGTGTGACATCACCGCTTCCGACAAACGTTGCGTCAATAACACAGGGAGAACAACGGGAATCTCGGACACGAATCGCGTAACCGATTACGTATTTTCACAGTGATTCCTTGACGATTACCGGTGGAATCCGGGAGCAAATATATATACGGGGTCTGTTTATCAAGAAGTAGATACGGTGACCTCATCTAAATGAGCTCAGACCGAACGTCTTCGGACGAAACAGGGAATCAATCGGAACATGAACGGTGGGAACTCGCTCATTCGCTTACTGCGGACGTAGACGTTACGCTCAACGGTGAATACACTGACCTGACTGTCTCTCATATCCGGCCGAACGCTGATGGGGGTGCTGTGACGGAAATAACGTTGCTTGACGACGATCGGAACACGTTCGTTGTCCAAGCAACCAATGATAAATCTTCAATCCCGGTTCTTACCCTACCTGAAAACGAACAGGTCCCCGTTACCAGCATTACAGCTGCACAACACGGGCTTTTAGCGAGCACGACCGCTCGTAACCTGTACGGGTCAGGGATCACGGACGTCAACGTCGACCCAACGGACACATATCCAGAAGAGCGAACAGCAACGCCAGCGTTTGATGCAACAAGCATCAAGATAATCGGGGAGTGCCCGAAGTGTGACTGTCTCGTTGCTGCAAAAGAAGAACGTGCGATCTGCACCAGTTGTGGAACCTGGACTCCACTCGACCAATGGGATGCGTACTATGACACCGAGGACGTCGAACCTAATGAGAACCCGGACTCTGATGACGATTTGACACAGAAAACACTCTCAGAAGCCTGGACAACCGATACCGTCAATAACTGACTGCCCCGACTATTCCGCGCTCGACAGTTGACTCATAGTTCTTCACTGCCGCGCACACCGTCATCAAAGGCACTACAGTATCCATGGTACCGACGAGTCGGTACCATGGGTTAGCAGAGACTCATTCTCGGGTTGATCAATGACAGGTGTATCTCCAACACGAGTGAAAACGGAAGAAATGCATGCTCACCGCGAGCATGCATTTCATTCTAATTCCCTGATCACCAATCATAACCATGAGGTGCCTCGGTATTCGAACACTCGTGTTCGAATACCTGTCATTCCACGATAGACAGCCGGTGTGCGGC
>Ga0136591_1000233_pt1 | contig 25242 bp, 45 predicted proteins | sample AntRauMFilla3767_FD_104929 | JGI IMG/M metagenome (GOLD analysis project Ga0136591, IMG submission 104929) | Saline lake microbial communities from Rauer Islands, Antarctica - Metagenome Filla 3 #767 | ecosystem: Environmental > Aquatic > Non-marine Saline and Alkaline > Saline | place...
GCCTTCTGCGATTGCGGTATTGTGTGTCACAACATAATTATCCGTAATATACAGATGGCTAGCGTGGTCTATCATAATACATTTAGCATCAGCTACTCGACTAAATTCAATTTTATCTAACCCAAGTTTTAAATCAGCATATTGGTAGCTTTCTCCTGGCAATAACGTTTTCTTTCGAGACAATCTTGATAGTTTGTTTGGTTGCGTAAATCTAATAGCAATGTTATAGCTATCTTTACACGGAGTTTTTGTATTTTTATAAGTGTAAGTTCTATTTTGAGAACATGTAATCTTAGCAATTCCTCCGATGCTGCGAACAACTTCTTGAATATCAGTTGCTAGTGTGTTGCTGACTGTGGAAATGGACAGAGCGCCGGTTGTCGATACATAGCCATCGGAATCAATAAGTCCGGCTAGTAGGTCGATTTTCTGGCTAGTACCAGCACACTTAAATTTATTAGGTATAAATTTTTCGTGACTTCGCGCTCCGGTTAGTCCCAATTTGTTAATTACATCACGGTAATAATGCTCGTATTTTCCTTTTTGATAAAGGTGTCCCGATCGGCCGCCCTGTTTTCGACCTTCTATTACAATTCTATACCCTATTTCCGAATTAATGTCCTGTTTAACAGTGTACCCAGATTTAAGTCTTTCGGTAACTAAGTCAACTATTTCTTTGTCAGCAGTCGTAAACGTTCCTACCTTGGTGTCTGCAAAACTTCCGTCGCCTAATAAGAATCCAAACAGCCAGGGGTCAATGGGCAATTCTTTATTTGCGGTATCGTCAATGTGCAGCGGAAATTTAATACTTTTTAGTTTAGACTTAGGAAGATTTGTAATTTCTTCAAGACTAAGGGTAGTCCATCCTCTTCGCCTCTTGCTACTTCCGCACGCAGTCTTGTATTTTTCACCAAACTCGCCGTACACTGTCCAAAGGTGCTCTTTGCAAGATTCTGCTTCTCTTCCGTCTTTAAAAGTTAGTTTAAAAATATCCTTTGATCCTTGAGGGAAACAGCCGGTAACAGTTGCTTCGTCGCCGCTAGGAACAGTTACTTTATTACCTACTTGAATTTCACCTATAGTAGTCCACCCCCCCGGAACTTTAATTTTGCTGTCAAGTGGCTGCGCCTTGCCTACGCCGGGATCGCCTACTAGCAGCACGTTATTCTTTGAACGCCTGCCCAACGATAGTGCTACACGGTCTAGCTCTTCGGAGCGTCCGATAACCGGATCAACACGGTTTTTCTTAACTTCTTCGTTGAGATTAGTAGTGAATTGCCCAAGTGCTTTTGCACTGGCCCCGCTCATTTCCTCTGCTTCACCTTCGCCTAGTTCTGCATTCATGTGCTCGGCAAACTTGTCTTTCTCGATGCCAGCTTTGCCAATCCAGTACGCACTAATTGACTTTTTCTCACTCATTATGCTGATAAACACATCGGGCAAGTTGATGTCAGTGCGGCCGTTAAATAGAACCTGCGTAAACGCACGATTCAACACTCGCTCTACTGCCTGCGTTTTTTTAGGTTTTGCATCAGCTTCTGCGATTGTAATTTCGTCGCATCCTGTTTTTAGGTGCGACTCGAGGTTGGTTTTGATAAATGTCGGGTCAGCACCAAAGTTTTTAATAACTTCTTCGAACGACTCTTCACACATCATTGCATGTAACAAATGCTCAAGGGTGACATATTCGTGCTGTAGTTTTCTAGCATCGGACATTGCCTTTTCAAATACTAGCTGTAATTCTTTGCTTGGTTCAACCATGGATTCGTTTCCTTAGTGTAGTACGTTTCTTTTTTGCACGGTCCAGTCTTAGTTTGCTTACTCTGTCAGTGAATTCAATACCGTTCAAGTGATCAAATTCATGCAGGAAGCATCTTGCATCAATATCGTATAATTCTATTGTACACTCTTTTCCGCTTGTGTCAAGATAAGTTGCAACAATTCCTTTAGGTCTTTTAACCTTTAGAATAAGCTCGGGAAAGCTAAGGCAGCCTTCGACGTCGTCACTGGTGTTTACGCTTACTTTCTCAATTGTTGGGTTGATCACAGCAAACGGTTCTTTGTTGGTAAGCAGATACGGCTTCATGACAAATATCTGCGCATCTAGTGCCACTTGGTTTGCACTGAGGCCCATACCGCCTTCTACTTCCATAAGTTCGATCATCGTTGCTTCAATGTGCACAGCATCGTGTTCGTCGAAGTCAAACGGTTTCACGGACTTTTGTAGCCACGGATCAGGTGCTTTTACTAGCTGCATTTCTATAACTCCTTATCTGCTCTAATAATTCTTGGTCTTTGATCTTTGTGATCTCTGGTACTATGTGTATATACAGTGATCCACGTTTATGTGTTGCAGCATTTGGCATTCCGTACTCTGCAACACTAAACTTTGTGTCTGTTTTTGTGCCTTGCGGGATTTTCAATTCAATGTGTTTGTTGTCTAGGGTTTCTATTCTGATTTTAGTACCAGTAATCATATCTAGTGCGTTGAGCTTGTAGTATAGCACAAGATTGTCGCCTTGTCTAGTCCAATTTGCCTCTTCTCGCACAACTATTTTAACCAACAGATCGCCGCGCGGTCCCGGAACCGAGTTGTCACCCAATCCTCTATATCGGAGGACCTGACCTGATTGTATCCCTATGGGAATTTTAAGCTCAACAGTCTGCTCTTCTCCGGATGCTACGCGATACGATGCAAGCATTTCTTTACCAGTGATAACATCGGCTAACGCAATCGTTACAGATATTGCAGTATTACCGTTTCTGCGCACACGTTGTCTAAAGAACCCTTCGTCGAAGTTGTGGTAAAAATCTCCTGATCTAAATCCCTGTTGTGGATTATCATATTCTGCACGTTTTGATTCGTTGCCTAATGTTTCATATGCTTCGTTTATTGTTGTAAGAGTCGAAGCGTCGCCACCACGGTCAGGGTGATGTTTCATAGCCAGCTTGCGATAGGCTTGTTTGATTTCAGTTTGTGATGATGTCTTATCGACACCTAATACAGAATAGTAGTCCATGCAATTACTTATCCATGGACTATTTTAGAAAGAGATTATGTGAAGTTACTTCTTGCTCATCCAAGCAGTCATACCCATAAAGGCACCTGGGATACTGGCCATAGCAATGTAAAACCAGTCAAGCATAGGAATAATCGTTTCGATGCGTGATTCACCTACGCTTGGGTGGAACAGTAATCCTGTTACGCCAATAATAACAATAATAGCAGTCCATGCCATCTTGCGCTGTGCATCTTGTTTTTGCAGTGTGGCTTCTAGCTGTTGATTCTTCTGGTACAGTTCGAACTCTTTAGTAGATAGCTCACCAGTACCGTCTTTGTCGAATTGTGCCATTTTATCGTCCATGTTATGCCCTCCTAGTATAATACTTATAGGGCATTTCTGTAAAATTAAACTCACACTTTATGCGACTATAGGTAGCGGCCTAGTTCGCAGCGGTAGTGAGCAACCGACACAGCCCGGGTGTAACTATAACGGCCCCAAGTGATGTGTTCTTTTAATCTTCATTTTCGTCTTTGCCATTTGCCTTTTTGATTTCTTCGTTGGCGTTGTCTATTGTTTTGTCAGCTTCTTCGTAATACTTTTTGTATGCCGCTATGATTGACTGCTGTTGTTGTATATAGCCTCTGACGTCGGCTAGATTTAGACTAATGCGTTCGTATCCGTTTGCAGTTAATCCAAGTAAGACTACAGCATTGTTACCTTTTTCTATTTCTGCAAATACTTCTTCTGCGTTTTCCGGAGTAATAATAAACCATTCAAGCTCACGCATACGGATTTCGTCTGCTTCCGGTAGTACCAATTCGGGCTTAGGTACAGGTGTATACGACGCTTCGATATCCTTTACGAACCACTTACAGCCAGTTAGAGAAGCTACAAATAGCACTAACACAAGTATCTTAATTGCGTTCATCTGCTTTCTCCTTGTACATCCACGGGCACTCGGAGTTCGCGGCCCTTGGCGTTGCTGCGTTCTTCTCTGCTTCTGTAAGCTCTGCGCCACTTAACAGTTCAAAACACCTGCCTGCCTTTGCTGTTGCGTTGTTAATAACACGTTCTACAAGGCCCGGCTTGTTTGCTGCTAGAACGCCTAGTTCGTGCTTCTCTAGTTTGCGGGCCAGGTCGTTCTTTTGCGATCTAACTTCTGCGAATTCTTTGTTTAAAGTAGACATACGTCTGCCGGCTGAAGCGACATCAGCTTCTAAGCTATCAACTGCTGCCTCACTTAGTTCAAGTGATTCCTCAAGTTTTGCGTTGTTCTTGGTTAAGGTTGAGATTGTAGCTTGACTGTCGGTGTAATACCAATATCCGAGTCCGCCCATCGCTAGAATTACTAAAAGCAATCCTGCTGATATTTTTAATCCGAGACCCATATTAATCTCCTAGTAGTTTTGCGATTGTGTTTGGTCCTACAATTCCATCTGCTACCAAGTTGTTTTTCTTCTGCCATCTTTTTACAGCTCTTGCAGTGCCAGGGCCATAAATGCCGTCGCTGGCAATGCCTAGTTTTTCCTGTACTAGAGCTACTGTAGGGTTTCTGCTTCCCTCTTTTAATACTACGTTCAAGTTAATTTCTGACGTTTCAAGATTGCCACCCAATACGTCAATAGCATGCAAGTAACGTACCTTTCTGTCGTCCAGTCCGTGAGTGCCGCCGTTGATACGCTTGCTCATTCCAACTATGTCTTGTCTGTCGCAATATCTGTTTAAGTTATTCTTCCTCCAGAACCAACATGCGCTTTCTAAGGCACCTTTACGGGTGCGTACATATTCAACTGCCCTGCGAGGAGTCATTCCTACTGATGCTGCAAATGCTTCGTAATTGTTAAATCCCGTGAGTTGCAGTATACCCCCGCCTCTGTACATCCAGCCCATGCCCGAATATACATCACCATTGCCCATGCGATTTGCATAGATTACATTAGCAATCTTTTCTGGCTGTCTGTGATATCTACTTGCATCTCGTCCTGCACGTTCGAAGTATTTTGGGAAGATTTTATTGAGCGCACTTGCTGAGTAGTTTAAGTTCTCAGTAAGCACGTTGAAGTCTCTGCTTTCATGACTACACTGCGCTATAAACCCAGCTACTCTTTCTACAGTGTTGATGTCATATTTCGGCAGGACTTCACACATTTGTTCGTACCAATCTGCTGCGTCGTTATTGCCTGCCAGCAGTTCTCTTACCATCTCTTCGGTAAAAGTAAACTCAAACTTGTCAAACATACTTGGTTTTTCCTCTTTTTTAGAGAATAACTCTTTCCAGAACCAGGGCATTTCCACCACTCTCGAATGTTAGCTTGTTACCGTACTTGGTAATATTGTAGTCACCTATGTACTTAGTGAGAAACATTATTTCTGCGAATCCGTTTGCGTTGAAGCTTTCACTAATATTATTAATTGTTGATTCAACAGGGCCGAAATCAACAAAATCAAAATGCAGGGGGTCTGCCCACTTCTTCTTGATAGTAATTGTTTCGTTCAACATGCTTACGTTGTCAACAAATCCGTGTTTAAAGAATTCTAAGAAACTGTCTATGTCACGGTTTGTAATCTTTGCGTTGTACTCATCTGCGTCTAGTGGCACTAATTCTTCTAATGCTTCTTCTGTAACATCATGTGAACGGAAGTTCTTGTGGTAACGAAACTTGATTTCGTCTAGTCCGGTAATCTTTCTTACACCGTCGCATATTTCCATGATATGTTCCGGAGCATCACTGGTTCTTTCCATTTCAACAAATACTTTAAAAGTGCCGTCGCTTTGTTCGCCAGGAGTTGCATCAGCGTCAAGTACAAAGCCGTAACCTTTTTCTAAGAAATTCATTAAATCGTTAGCTGCTTCTTTTTCTTTTACACTGAAGCTAAGTGTGATAATGTCTTTGTCATCGCCCATCTTTGATTTGAAGTTATCTACTTCAAAGATGTAATAAACTAAGTCTTTTAAGTCGCCTGGTCGAAGTCCCATTATTCTAGTGGCTCCTCTACCCCTGCGCCTTCTTCTGGACCTTCGACTGCTAAGTCGTCAGCTGGCTGTGATTCTTGATCCGGAGGCACAATTCCTTCTACTTCATTTGCTTCTAGTTCTGCATCTACTTCGTCTTGGTAGCCTGCGTAGATATCGGCCATTAAACTCTTGGGCATTTGAATGCTTACGATCCAAACAGGGTGTCTGTCAAGTTTACCTTTTTTTGTACCTGGCCTAATATCTTGCGGGTCTTCAATCTTTCTAGGTTGGAGAACAAAATCTTTCTTATACTTTACTTTGCAGTCATAATCTACAAGACGTTTGCCGCCCATCGGGTCTGGCATATTGCCTCGACCCCATAAAAAAGCACATTCTACCCAGTGTCTGGTAATCTTAGGTCCATAGGCTAGCTCGCCGTCGAGCCAGTTGTCGTAAACGTAAATGTCAAGTTCGTCAATTACTCGTTCAAAGTCTTTTAGGATATTGAAGGAAGTGTTTGAGTTATAAATTGACTCTACGTTTTTAATGATGTCTAATACGTCTTGCATTTGTAGAATTCCATTAGCTGATTGTATACTTATTTATCGCCTGTTGTTTGTTAACGTTGTGTATTTAACGGTTCTGTCGATCGGTAAATAATTATGTGAAAGCAGTACAATTATTGCTTTTACTCTTCAGCCCTAAGGAGGACACTTAATGGGTGCAAAACGAAATGCTTCCAAGAAGCATACCAACCGAAACTTCGACAACGTTGTCGAGATCAACCAACGCAAACAACAGCAACAAGTTCACATAGTTCCTAAGAACGTAGCTCAAGAAGCATATACACTTAAATTACTCGACGAAGATAAAAATATTGTCTTCGGTATCGGCCCTGCCGGTACGGGTAAGACCATGCTAGCCGTTCAGGCTGCTGTGAAAATGTTCAAGGCAGGCGACGTAGATAGAATCGTTGTCACGAGACCAGCTGTCGATACAGACGAAGACATTGGCGCGCTGCCGGGCACGTTAGAAGAAAAGATGGCTCCATGGATGAGACCAATCTTCGATGTATTGCGTGAATACTTTAGCTCAAGAGAGCTAGAAGGAATGTTACAAGAAGGAATTCTTGAGATAGCGCCACTCGGGTTTATGAGAGGCAGAACCTTTAAAAAGTCGTATATCATTGCAGATGAAATGCAAAATACGACACCTAGACAGATGAAGATGTTACTTACACGTTTAGGCGAAGGCTCATGTATGGCAGTAACCGGGGATCTAGAGCAAGCCGACCGTTCAAAAGATAACGGATTAATCAACTTTTTAATGCGTCTAGAATCGAAAAAACTAACCCATCTGGACATAGTCCGTTTTGCACAAGGAGATGTTGAAAGGCACGAAGCAGTTAAGGAAGTTCTTGAGTTATACGGGGACGAGTAGAAGAGGTAAAAACAGGAGCTTAATGCTCCTGTTTTACTGAGTCAAATCCACTAACACCTTTTAGTTGAAAATACGTAAGATACTTTTCCTTTTCAAACCAAAGAGTGATACAATAATGATTCGAATCCCAGACTACCTCACTTTTACTTTTGTTGTTTTTGCAAAACGCCGCAACCTTGTGCATTAGCCTTGACACCTCGTTGCCACTCTTACACTCAACTGTCATTGCGTTGCTACTACTAAATCTAGTGCCCGACTTGTCTGATATGTGCTTTAGTACCATTCTAATTCCTCCTTATGTTTTTACTGTCAACAGGTACAAGGATATGTCCCTAGGATCAGTAAAATGCATTTGCATACTTCGACTAGACACATCTATATCCCAGACAACATGATTAGAAGACGTTCTAGCTTGTGCCAAAAATTCATATCAAGTTGCCATCGGGGCGGTAATAGAATCCATTGGGTTGTAATCTACTAGTTTGTAATCACTGGTCTTTGTCGCTAGCAGTTCGTCTAGGTTACTAAATTTGGGCATTTTGAGTGTAGGCCCAGGGCGTGGCTTTCGCTCTAGTTGTTCGCGGACCTGCGCTTTATGATTATTATAAATGTGACAGTCACCGCCGGTCCAAATAAACTCGCCAACTTCTAAGCCTAGTATCTGTGCATAGATATGAATCAGTAAGCTGTAGCTAGCAATGTTAAACGGAACACCTAGAAACATATCTGCTGAACGTTGGTACAGTTGACAGCTTAGCTCACCGTTGGTTACATCAAACTGAAACATAGTGTGACAGGGAGGTAATGCCATAACATCAACTCTGTCAGCATTCCACGCACTTACGACGTGCCTGCGACTGTTTGGATCGTTCTTTAAACTCTCAAGTGATTCTTTGATCTGATCTACATACCCTAATTGAGCGTCCCAAAAACGCCATTGATGACCGTATACCGGTCCGAGCTCTTTGTGAGTGTCTGTGTTTATGTAGCCTAATTCGGCACCTTGTTTGTCTGCGTTAGCAGTCCAGATAGTCTTCTTACCGATTAGTTTGTTTCGATCTTGTTCGTAACGGATCTCAGCAAGTCTGCGTTCATCTGAAGAGCCTTCTAGCATCCAAAGTAGTTCACTGACTACACTCTTCCAGGCTAGCTTCTTTGTTGTTACGGCTGGAAACTCTTTGCGCAGGTCAAATCGCATCTGATAGCCAAACACCGAACAAGTGCCTACTCCTGTGCGATCTTCTTTATTGTTACCGTGATTATATATGTGTGCTAGGGCTTCTAAGTATTGCTTCATTTTTTAATTCCTGCTGCTCGTTTGTACCAGTCTAACGCAACTTCGTGCTGAAAGTTTGTAAAGTCTTTTTCGTCGCCTGATCCTATTGCTTCTTCTGTTGCTTTTTTGTACTGTTCAGCATCTTTCAATAACTGAATAGTCTCTTTCTTTTCTGCTGCTGCCACTCTTTCAGCTTCGGTTAGGTTTATCTTCGTTATTGTTCCAGTTGTTAACATCTCGAGTACTAATGCCTTTTCAAGTTCTGTAAACAGCATATCGTCGTTGTATAGCCAATGATGTTTCATCATAGCAGGCCAAGGGTCGCCGAACTTTATTGTTAACAGCATCTCTCGATTTTTACTCATCTTTGTTGCTCGCCACGCCCACGCACTAATTCGTACACAGCTTCTCTTTCTACTGCTGTGAACTCTGCGTCTTCGTTGTTGAGCCACTTGCCGAAAAGAGTGCTAATATAATTTTCACCCCATTTCAGTACCAGAAGTGTTTCTTGCTGTTCAGTTAAGGCTCTCATTTCTCATTCCTCGCTAGGGTTTCTATCTTTCGCAAAATTTCGTTGTCGATCTCTTCTTGTAGTTCTTTAGAAATTATGTCTTCCACTTCCTTGACTTGCGCAATGCGCCACTCCTTGCCAACCTCAGCAGCCTTGAGTTCTAGTTCAGTCAACCCCCGGGCACCGCCGACCCATAGATAATAAAGGTCTATTGCATAATGAGGACCGTGCTTGAGTATTAGGTAAATGTCTTCTTGTTCAGTTAGCTCGTCTTCTTCCATATCTCAAAAGTAACCTCTGGGTGCTCTTCTTTAAAACTTAGTTCGAACTCGGATTCAATAGCAGCCAGATCCAGATGAGTGTCGCATTCGTAGTCGCCCGGAATTCTGCTGAGATAAAACTCGTCAATGACTTCCAAAGACTGTTCGATTACGTTGGCGCCGCCAATAACCCATGTGATCAAGCCAGGATAACTGTCTGCAACAAGGCACAAGTGATGAGCAACTCCACCGTTAATATATCTATCTGCTCCGGGGTAATCGTCAGGTCTTGTAGTTATTAGAATGTTTGTTCGCAAGGGCAAAGGACTGGGCATATGATCATCCTCCCAAGTTTTTGACCCCATTACTACAACGTGACCTTTGGTGTGTTCTTTGAACCACTTTAAATCTTTAGCGTTGCTCGGCCAAGGTAAGGTGCCGCTGAGTGCGATACCGCCTGTGTCGTCACAAGCTAGCATTGCCTTAATCAATCCAGTCTGCGCTTGGGCCATCTTTGCCTCCTTTTAGCGTATTTAATATTCTTTTGTTTTCGTGCTTTACTCGTTTCTTAGTGCGAATAACCAGCATTACAAAATAGATTATAGCAAGTGAGAATCCGATGTACCCGAACAGCAAAGCAACTTGAAACCATTCGCCCATAATTTCAATACCGCCTGGGTACAATACAGGAATATATTCAACAAAGCATAGCATCGACGCTGCCCACAAAACTGCGGCCATAACGACCCAGAACTCTTTGTGACGAACGAAGCCGAATAGAAATTTTAGGTCCTTAGTCATTATACTGGCCGCTGTTTTTAGGCTACGCATTTGCTTCTCCTAGTGCATTCATTATGCTCTCGTTTTCTTTTTTGATTGTCTCTTCAACAAATTCTTTAGCAGTAGCATTAATATCTGGGATAAACCTTGCACTGGCAATTGTAGCTACGCAATACATTGCGACGGCCGCACCGACGATCGTCTTGGTAACAACAAGCCCTGGAGCTAGTTGGTACCGCATAATAATAGCCATTTCAGATAATGCTATTAAGCTGCCCAAGAATCCGGTTAATAACGAAGCCAGAAGTACTGCTACAACGAGAGTACCGATACTCGCAGCGTAATGTCTAATAAGGGTTCGCCGCATCAGTTTTCGATATCTATCACTTCTTTTATTCATCGATACTTGTCGCTCTTATTCTGCTTGCTGCCCAAGACTGACATCATCACGGCGTTTTCTTCTTTAATAGTTTTTCTTGCTTGATTAGCAGAGGCAATGATCCAAATGCTTAACAAGATCTGGCCAACAGCCGCTATCATTAGCCACAGTCCGACCAATTTTACAGGTAGTAGCATACCGTATACAAGGATCGCACAGAACCCCCACAGTAGTGCGACGTTAATAATAGCTGCTATAGTGAAAACACTAATTCCGTAAAGATACTTGTCAAGAAACGAAATAGTATCTTCTTTCATATGTCTAAAGATATGTTTTAGAAGCCGCATTGCTAGTCCTCTGTACTGTTAGTGTTTATACAGTATAAGCTCAGAGGACGGTTATGTCAAGTCATTTTTAGATCTTAGGCAAAGAGCTCGTTGAACGTATTATCAGCTGCTAGCGCATCGCTGTTTGATACTTCTTTTATCACAACGTAAGGATGTTCAAGCATCATCCATGTATTTTTCGCGGTTGGACTTCCTTGAAACGTAACGGTTAAGTGCGAGGAGTCATAAGGTGTGCTATAATCTCTGCCCAGGTACCAGACCCTGTTATTTTCTAAGTCACGTTCACGCCCAAACCTCTTAATAAGATAGTCATACATTTCTTTTGTACTAGTTTCTGCGTTGCAGAGGCGTATGGTAAACTCTTTCATAAATTATTTCTCCAAGTTGCGAGCTAGTTTGATAAGAACGGCAGCAAGGTTAATCTCTGGGTCTGCTACTAGTGCGTGGTCCACTAATCCTTGCTTGATAATTAGTACAGCTTGGTCCTGCTGTTGATTATCTTTACCTAGTAATTCGACGTTAGAATACAACCAAGTATAGATCTCTTCCATTTCCTCTGGACGGACTGCACCACATAGTACTTGTCTTGCTGATTGAATCTTGCCTGCTTTAAACAAGTCGACCATTTCAACCTTCCAGTCTTGCTCGCCTTTGTCTGCTTCGTTTGGAGCAATCAGCTTTTTGTCCTGCGCGTTCATTTGCACCATATTGATACACTTGCGCAAGTCTGGATAAGTCGCTTTGACATAAGTGTCTAGCGTATCTAAGTCAAACTCAACCTCTTCGTCAATCAAGATTTGCGCTACTCTTGCTGTGAATTCAGTTTGATCAATCTTAGCAATATGGAAGCCTTGGCAACGTGAGTGAAGTGCTGGGATAATCCTGTTAGGATAGTTACAGGTCAGTATAAACCTTGCTGTTTCGTGATGCTCTTCCATTACACCGCGTAGTGCTGCCTGCGCGTTTGGCGACAAGTAATCAGCCTCGTCTAGCAGTACGACCTTGAAGTCACCAAACGGAATCATCTGTACAAAGTTAACAATCTTGTCACGCACATCATCTACTGAGTTTGTGCGACTTGCGTTAATCTCTAGGATGTCTAGTGGATTAAGGTCAAGTTCATTAAATAGCAGTTTTGCTAGTGTGGTCTTACCAATGCCTGCGTTGCCTGAGAAGATCAAGTGCGGAATTGTTTTGTCTTTAATCCACTGCTCAACTTGCTTGCGCTGTGCACCGTCTCGGAACACGTAGCCTTCTACCGACTTCGGTCTGTACTGTTCTACCCAAAGGGATTTTGCCATCTGTTATGTCCTTCTTAGTTTGATAAAATATCTGCGATGCGCTCTGCTATGCCAGCAAAGTCATCTCGTTTCATGCCACGTGTTGTTTCTGCTGCTGTGCCTATTCTGATGCCAGAAGTCTCAACAAACGATCGCGGGTCATTTGGTATGCCGTTCTTGTTTACTGTGATAGCATGCTCTTCCAGCCGGTTCGCCGCCTCTCTGCCTGAGTACTTACTGTCACTCAAGTCTACAAGAATGATATGTGAGTCGGTACCGTTTGTCAACGTTTTAATGCCGCGCTCTGCAAAGACTTCGCACATTGCCTGCGCGTTGTTTACTACGTTGGTTGCGTACTTCTTAAAGTCCGGCTGTGCAGCTTCTAAGAAGCACTGTGCCTTGCCTGCAACGATATTCATCAGCGGGCCGCCTTGTGTGCCTGGAAAGATTGCGCTGTTGATCTTGCGTGTATAGTCTGGATTGTTCCACATAATAACGCCGCCTCTAGGACCACGCAGTGTTTTGTGAGTAGTTGATGTGACAACGTCAGCAATGCCCACAGGTGAATCGTATGCACCGCCTGCGATTAGCCCTGAATAGTGGGCAACGTCAGCCAGTAAATACGCGCCTACGCTGTCTGCGATCTCTCTAAAACGCTGAAAGTCTATCTGCCTAGGGTAGGCACTAGCTCCACATATGATCATTTTGGGCTCATACTCTGTAGCAAGATATTGTACTTGATCGTAGTCAATCCAGCCATCTGCGTCTACGCCGTATGCTGCTGCCTTGTAGATCTTGCCCGAAATGTTTGGCGACGAACCGTGTGATAAATGTCCACCGCTGGCTAGGTCCATTCCCAAGATTGAATCACCTGGCTTGAGAAACGCTTGGTATACTGCTGTATTAGCGTTTGCTCCACAGTGAGGTTGTACGTTTGCAAACTTGCAACCAAACAATTCTTTGAGAGAATCAATTGCTAGAGTCTCGATCTCGTCCACGTGTTCGCAACCGTTGTAGTAACGCTTGCCTGGATAGCCTTCTGCGTACTTGTTTGTAAACTCAGAGCCGCAGAGATCCATAATTGCCTGGCTAGTAAAGTTCTCGCTGGCAATCAGTTCGATCGTTTCGTTCTGACGTTGTTTTTCACGCTGTAAAATCTGTCCAATTCGATTATCAATCATTATTTAATCTGCCTCACTCTCTCTGTATTCGTACACCGGCTCACTTGGCGGCGTATACGGAAATTCTACAGGCACTTCGCACCCGCTGCTGGAGTAGGTCAGCTCATGTGTTTTGCCGGTGTCTGGATCTGTCCAGTAGTGCCAAAACACTTTGCCGTCAATGTCGTATGCACCTTTTGATTTATCTTTGAACACGCTGCTGTATCGCTTGTTCTGGTACACAGGGTCATTGTTGTCGTCGTCGTATACGTGAGTCCACTCGTCGTCTTCGCCTGTGAGCGGCGACAAAGGCTTGAACGCTAGGATCTTTTTAAGGATAGACAGTGCGTAGCCTGCGCTAAACCCGCTGTGTCCTTCGGCACTGAATTCATCAACCATACGCAAGATGTGTTCTCGCATATTAAAGTCCATGCCCTCGCCAGTGACGTCTTCGTCTGTCATACCAATGCGATCTAATTCGCTCTTCGCGAAATCTTTCATGCTCATCTCTTGAACTCCATAAGTGGTTCTATATCGTTTGTGAATATCTGCGCCATTTGTTTCCACAAGAAATCTTTTTCTTGCTGTGTTAGAGCACAGTTAATTGGGTTTGCGTCATTCTCGTCTTTCGCGGGTAGACAATATGCGTGATTGAAGGTCAAACACATATTGTTGATAACGCTTTCTTTAGTTGCTTTCATGTAACTCCGCCCATACTGTTTCAATAATGTTCATTGAAAGTGCGTCTGGATGTCCTTTTGAGCAATCAACACCGTCTACGATATTCTCGTCCCACTTGGCTTTCCAGAGGTCAAACTCGTTGCGTATAGTTCGTCCTACTGAGTGGTGGTATCTTGCTAGTTCATCAAACGGAGTTTCTAAGAACTCTTGTTGTGCCACTTCCGAGGTGTTTTCAAACCAACCTTTGACTTCTTCGACAATTTCTTGTTTAGTCTTTATCGTCATCGAAAACCTCCATTACGTTGCGCATCACTGTGCGGTAGGGCTCGTGCAATATCGCCTTTTCGTTGGTGTCGGATTCGATAACAGCGTCCGCACACGCGTCGACAATCAGATCAGCAAAGCGGTGGATAACTTCGTCGTGTAAGGAGCCCTCGTCAGACGAGTCACCGCCTGCCTGCTGCCAAAGTAGTTTGATGTCTGCTCTGTTCACTATTCTACTCCAAAGTAGCGTCTAATTGCGTCACGGCATTGGTTCCTCCAAATGTGTTCAGCCATGGAGCACATTTCGCCGGAGCCTGCATCAATGTGGTTTGCACATTCTTCTGCTATTGCCCGAGCAAACCGCTGTACAACTTCGTTTTCGCAGTTCTGGTTCTCTTCGTTAGATCCTATACACGCTCGGTACCAAAGTCTTCTGATATCCTGGTCGTTCATCGTTTTTGTCCTAGCTCGCTGTAAGCGTATTGCACACCCTTGGCCTGGAAGTATGCGTCAGCAAGAGCGTTGTGCAAGTTGTCCTGCCCAAAGATCTTACGTGGGTCTTTTTTGCACAGGCCAAACAGTGTACGACTGTCTCGCTGCTGCCAGAAGTTCCAAGGAATAGGTTTGCCTATGTTGCGATACATATCTTCAAGGATTGTTGTATCAAAGCCATAGCCTTGTCCCCAGATAGTATCAACGCCCACACACCACTTGGTTAGCTGTTTTAGTGCTTCTTCTACACTCAGCCTGCCCGCCGGGTCAAATGCTTCTTCCATAACTGCTGGATCCTGCTTGCCCCACCATGCAATAGTGCTGTCTGATGTTGAGCGTCCCAGCTGATCCTGTTCATCGATATCAATCTTGAAGTAAAGCTCTGAGTGTGGTTCAGCATCAGAATAAGGATCAAACTTAATTGCACCTAAGCTGAGTACGGTTGCGCTTGGTTTTGTATCAAGTGTTTCAAGGTCGATCATTCCGTGTGTTGCCATTCTGGTCTCCTGTTTTCTTGTCCTATGCCGGATATAATTAAGAATCCGTAAAGAACAGGCCATGCCCATCCTGTTAGGTATCCGGTGATGTGAAGAGTCATCAACACAATGCCCGTTAGGCCTGTTGTAGATAAACTCTTGTTGTTGTGTTGTGGTAGTTTCAAGTTCTACTCCTATACTATTAACTTAGTATAGCGCAGAACTTAATGTATGTCAATGATTATTTTGAACGTTTTGTTTTAAAGTTAAAAACTTCGCCTGCGAATTCGGTCATAGGCTGGACACCCACAAGACTGCTGGATAACAGTTTTGGCATTACGTTGCGCATGACAGGAATTGAAGTGTACGGAGCTAAGAAAGCATCCCAGTACTGGTTCCATGTTAGCCCTGCTAGTGCTTTATACGTTTCAATTTGATCGAACTTGCCTTCGTTGTATAATTTAGATAACGCAGGTATTTGTTCACGCAGGTAATCGTCCCATTCCGTTTCGTCTAACAGACGTCCTTTCGGAATAGGTACGATCACGGGGTTGTTTCTCCGATTGTTAACGGCATGTACGGAGCGTAATAAAGACTACCACCGCATGACCGAAGGTATGTGTTGTAGTCTAATTCACTTAGTATTTTGTAAGATTCGAATTGTTCAAACTTGCCCTGCTGCCAAAGTTTTTCAAGAGCAGGAACGTGCTCGCAAAGGTACATGCGCCATTCCTTGTCGCTGCTGATCACCTTGACAGGCAGAGGCACGTTCATTTAGAGGTCAGCTTCTTTCACAAACACACCGTCGATCATCTTGCCTTTGCGGTCTTTGATATCGTCATAGGCAACTTCGAGACAGTCGTCCATACTCAGTCCGTTGCGTTCCATGATGTTAATCAACACAACCATCATATCGCCCAAGTCGTCGCGGATGTCTTTGCTTTTGCAAATGTTTGACGAGAGCTCTCCCATTTCTTCAGCTAATTTACAAAACTGTGATTTATCATCTGATCCTAGGATCAAATTTCGGTCGTGGTGCCATTGCTTGATTAATCCTACGTAATCCATGTTATTCCTTGTTGGTTAGTATTGTTCGCCTATAAACGCAGATGGGTCTATAGTTGCGTGTTCGCCGTCTGAGTATTCTGCACCCATTGAAATGCCTTCGGGCTTTTCTTCTGAGTATGCTAGAATACTTTCTGTTTCTACCATGCGGTAGTCGTTGTCGCCATTACCGTCGTCTAGTCTAAAAGCACGAGTCCAACGTCCGTGCTCTACTAAAATCCAGTGGCCTGGCTCGTATGGATCTTTGTTATCAGGCCCTGTGCTGTAAACTTTGGCCCAGCGAGGATAGATACCTCGCGTTTGGCCATCGTCGTCTGTCAACACAATGCCTGATTTTGTGGTCTGCTCACCAAAGTGCATATCGGTAACGATAACTCTGTTTCCGATTGCACTTGGCTTGCCTTTCATCGTATTAATATTTGTAGCCATTATTCACCTTTTTTGACGAAATCACCAGCTTCGTTTTCCTCCCATTCTGCTTCTTCGCTAGCAGACGGGATTTCGCCTTCTGGTTCTTTTGTTTTTGCTGTGATCTTCTTTTTAGAAGTAGTTTTCTTTGCAGTCTTTTCTTCAGTTGCTGCCGAAGGTGCTGCTTTTTTAGGTGTTGATTCATTCGGGACGAAATTGGTGTTCTTATAATATTCGTTTACGATGTCTTCACGCCTACGAACAATTTTTCCACCTGTGCCAAGTTCGTCGCCTCGGGCGTTTACTTTGGCGTTACCGACTGCTGGCGTTAGTTCGTTTTTCTTGCGAAGCATATCCATGTCGATTTGCTTGCCTTGTGCTGTACGATAGGTCTTTCGACCTGGTTGTTTCATAGCCATATGTTTCTCCTAGCTTGTCCTTTTACTTATCTCATGAACTCATGGAAGTCTAGGTCATATTGGATTGAATTTATTCTGTGAATTCCTATCAAATACAATACAAAACTAGCAACACTTGAGCCACGGCCTACTCCCCACACTATTTTATTCTCTCGCATAAAGTCTACAAGGTATATCATGTAGCGTAATATGTTGACCATATCACGACTATGATAGTCACGCATTTCCAAGTTAACTCTTTCCAATTCGTTAGTAGAAGAACACTGTTCGTTTAGAAAAGCATCAACGTCTAGCGTCTTATACTCATCAGGCATAAACCATTCTGATTGCAGTGTGGCATCAAATTCTTCTTGAGTAACATCTAGCGGAGAGTATATATCAAGCTCAGGTCTGCCAAAGCGTGCTGCCGCTTGATTAAATCTGTGTATTTCCGGAGAGTCTTCGCAGAGTACTTGAGCGCACTTGTCAACGTGTCCTTTATAGATCATGTTAACAAGATCTGTTTCTGTGAATTGTGGGATACCTAACGAGTCTGTTTTCATATATACAGTTTAGTTGACATTTATCAAACTGTCAAGATCATTATCGTTGTCATCTGCCTGTCTTTGGTATGCTTTTGCTCTTCGTGCTTGTGCTTCGTGCTGGTACATTTCGTATATAGCTGCTATTTGGTCACGTACTTGAAGATTTCTAGTCTGCCAGTACTTTTTACCAAGCTCAGAAACTTTCTCTTCGACCTGTTGGTCTGTTAGATCGCTTAAATTATCAACTAACGGGTTAAACATTCTGTTCTCCTATTATAGTCCTGCAATATTGTTCTTCAATTCGGTCAGATCAGATGCATTAGCAAATGCAGTTTGCAGTTCAGCCAAACTAACATACCCTGGAATAACACCATTTACTGCATCAACTAATACTGTGCTGTCATCAGCAAATACAGAACCGGTTATGTCGCCCTCTACATTACCTTCGAACCGTCCGTAAAGCGTATTGTTTAGCGCGTCGACTAAAATAGAGCTATCCTCAGCAAACACAGAACCAATTACATCACCAGTAAAGGTTCCGCCTATCGGCACAGATGCGTAAAGTTCTTCAAAATTTGAATTTACTTTATCAAAGGCTACTCTTACAGGATCGCCGTCGCCTTTATTCGGACTACTTCCTATATTAATTGTCTGACGTGCCATCATTTACTCCCTTATTATTCTATCTATCTCTAACTAAGACTGTCCATATCAAAGTTTACCGAGACGCCACACCCGCATGCCGATTGTGCATTAGGGTTTTTAATTTCAAAACTCGAACCAACGATAGACTGTTTATAGTCTATTTCTGTACCTTCAAAAAATTCAACAGCTTGAGGGCCAATAATCAAGTTACCACCAATGCTTTTTAATATGTAAGAACCATATTCTACGTCACTGGGCTCTTTAATCATCCCCCAGTCGTATTCAAAACCTGCACAGCCACCACCTTTAAGGTTCAAACTCACTGCATAAATCGAATGATCTTGGCATAGTTTTGTTACTTGTTTCTTTGCTTGTTCGGATAGGGTACATGTAGTCATAATCGTCCTTTGTTAGTATATTTATCCGTTGTTTTTATATCTGACAACTAGTGTATCATAAATAATAAAAACAAGGAGAAGGTATGTTAGAGTGGATCAAAGTAATTTTTAATTCTAAAGAGATAGCACAAGACTTAGTCTTAGCTCCGGCAGATATCGAAGTGCCACAAAGAGAACCAGCGGCTCCTAGTAGTCAACTAATAAGCGAGAGCGGAAAAGTTGTACAAGGTCCTGGGTTTAACCACGTTGATTCTTCATTTTATCGACGATAGCAGCTAATCGTTGGACGTTAGTATCTTGTCTAGACAGCTTTCTTTCTAACAAGCCTGTGTCTGCTCGCAGTTTTCTTACCTGCTCTTCAAGACTTTTTACGTAGCGTTGGCTAGGAACTTCTTTTTCGAAGCCGTCCTCACCTAACATTGTAAAGCTATCCTGCCCTTGGGCTTTTAATCCACCGCTTACACGATTTGGATTCTTTTCAGACTCTGCAGGTTGTGCAGATTGGCTGGTGCTGTTATACATCCTCTTTAGTTGGTTACTCATGAATATATTTATTCCTTTAGCCGCCACAGAGTAAGATGTTTTGGTACAAAATAGTAGGTAGTTGTCCAGCCGGAAATCCGTCTTGACGAGCCGGTAATCGGCGTCCAGATAGAACACTTCACCTTAATGCATTTTCGTAAGAAGAGCCGCTGTTTTGACACGTGGCATTTAGCCCGTGGACTCAAACAGCGTACCTCTTTGCTTTCGCCTAGTGCTTGCTCTTCTATGTTCACGCCCTTTCCTGGTTGTTGATGGTTGCGTCGCGCTTCTGCTAGCTTCTCAAAAGCAGACCTTGCTTATCTAAGACTCGTCGACCCATCTGGTTAGTAATTCAATTAAAACTATAAAGATGAGAACTGCAAATTCCCAAAATTGTATAGCGTATAGTAGCATGTCTTCCGGTGTCATAGTATTCTACTCTGATACTACATTTATCTTACAATGCTATTCAAATAGACTGTCAAATCGTTCAGTAAATTCCTTTTCGGCCTTTTCGTCGTCATACGGGTAGCTACTGTCAAATCGGTAGTGATAGCGTAGTCCGTCTGCACACACGATATTCTGCTCGACAATGTGACGCAGATCCTCACGCCCGCACAGCAGTCGCTCACGGCAAAGGTCCACGTTGTCCTGCATTAGATCCACGCCGTATGTGGTTCGCAGAGCCTGCTCTAGTGTGCTGCCGTTCTCAATCTTGCGTATGACCGCCTCACCTAGGAACTGTCCGTCACCACACGCAGGATCTAAAAAAGTCTTATCCGCATCTACGAACAGTTCTTGCGGCAGTTGGTCCAGTATCTCTTGGACGAGAGGAGTAGGAGTAAACACTTCGCCAGTGGCTTTAACCCGCACTTTGTCTCGTTCTACACCGCTCATATACTCACGGTGTCTGATGTGATTAACTATTTGCTTCGACATAATCGATCTCGTCGGTCGTTAAGTTAAAATAACTATAGTGATCTTGCGTAAGATTGTTAATTACAGGGACAAAATGTATTTGAGGATTGTCAAGCGTCTGGCTTGTCCTTGCATGTTGTTGTATAAAAGTTACAAGTTTACTCTCAAGGTAGTTTTTTAGTAAGTTAGCTTCTTCAACTGTCTCGCAGGTAAAATAACGATAATATGACGGCACAATAACCCCTGGCATAATAATATTCATAGTACCGAAGCTCTTAGCAAAGTTAGTGCCTGACGGCAGATAGCCTAAAACTAGCCTAATTTTATCACAGTCAGAATAATCTAACTTTTCATTTGTGTTAACATAACCGATTTTTCCGTTTATATTAGACGAAGAAAGATTTTCTAAGAATTGCACATCACCTGACAGCTGACTATAAGAACTTACCTTTTTAGCCAATGGAGTGTCTTTGGTTTTCTTTAGTCTGTACTTTTCATTTGTTTGTATTCGTTGTATCAAACGTGTTCCGGTCTCTGATCCACCGAAAACAACAGGGTTCCCGTCGAACTCAATCTCGTATGACTCTGTTTTGTCAGTAACTTTAGTTTTTCCTGTGTATCCTTTTTCACAGTACACATAGATAGTTCTTACACTAGCTGACTCGAATGCATTGAGACCTAGAATCTTTATAGACTTCATTCCTTGGGCTTTTAAAAACTTACGCACATCGGGCATAGGGTTCTGGTTAGTCTGCATAAAAGAACTAGGCAAGACCCAGCAACAGTAATCAGAGCTTTCCGCAACCTTACTAGTAACAAACTTTTGCCATATGTTTGACTTACCGGCAGTGCCGTCAGTGTAAGGAGGATTCCCTATTACTACATCAAATTGCATATTTGTTGGTTCCTTTACGAGGTCCTTAGCTACATACGTGCCTATTAATTTATACTTATTCACAGCAAACCTAACACGCATGACATTAGACTCGTATCCAAATACGCGATTGGCAATGTTACTATCGCTATGTCCGTATTTACGAAGCCGAGATTCAATTGCTCGGACAAATTGGCCACCACCCATTGACGGATCTAAGAAGGTTGTAACAGAACTAGACCATACCTCTTTAGGAAGTTGGTCTAGCACTTGGTTAACTAAGTTTGAGATTTCAAACTTCAATCTACCTAACATTGTCTATGCCCTTAAAATTAAACTATACACACAGTATACAGTCTTCTTAGGAAATGTCAAGCATTATCGTACATTAATTCTACCCAATCTTGCTTAATAATTCCCTGTTGAAACAGAAACCCGATAGTTTCAACAGGCACTCCAAACTCTTCTTCTACGCAGTCTCTCATTTCTTGGTTTTTACTGATGCTCTCCATTGCATCTACAAGTACAGTCTGGTCTGTACCGTAAATAATAATGTCCAAGTTTTCAAGGATTGTAGTGACAACTTCTCGTGCCTTAGCTAGCTCACGCTGAGTGGACAGATCACGCTTCTCGCCACCGGACTTTTTCTTCTGCTGCTTCTCGCGAGTCTTGCCACTTTCTGCGCGACTTTGTTCTTTACCACGAAAGTAGTCGGAATTACCGTTAGCGAGCGCGTGTACAGCTTCTGCTGACAGCAAGTTAAGATTAACGATCTTGCCTAGTACGCGACTGATGCCTTTTCGAGCAAGAGCCGCTTCTAGGTACTGGTCAATGTTAACTTTGATAGCGCCGTCTGTGCTGCATTTGAAAATATCAATAGTACGCAGAACATCACGCATTGCTTCCTGCAAGCTCTTGCCTTCGTTACGCTTCTTGTAGTTAACAGCAGTTTCAACAATCATCGCGTCAAACTTGTCGTCGCGGTTTGGATCAAAGCTAAGACTAAAAATACGTCCGACCTTGCCTTTGTCGCCTGGCGTAAGTGTGCGGCTCATTTTCTGTAGGGTAGATCCGCTTTCACCGCGATCGTATGCAAGGTACAGCTCGGTGATCTCTGGGATACTGAAGCTGCGCTGAGCCATCTGTGCAGCAATAATTAGTACCGGCTTGCCTTCTTCAACCAAGCCTTCGACGATGCCCTGCGCTTTGCGGTTGTTAACTTTCACACCTCTATGATCAACACTGCCACAGAGTACAATCACTTCGCAAGCAGGCAGCGTTTCTTGCGCGATATTGCCGATAAGCTCGAGCACATCGTTGCGTGTATTAGCTGGCATAAACATCATGCTAACCCGCTGGGCTTTATAGTCTTCAGTTTGAAGATCTACGTTTAGCTCGTCGTGTCCGCCTTGACCTAAGAACAGAGACTGAAGCGTCCGTGTAAAAAAGCCTTTAGCTTTGATAGGATTTGCTGCAAACTTAGCCCAGCTAGGAAGCTCTTTGAATTCATCATCAACCTCGCCCGCTTTGATAGCTGCGTTCACCGGCCCCATTAGGTCCATCTGATAGCAAGCAAAGTCAGGAGCAAGTAAGTCACGCTTGGTGTTGATTTTGAACTTAGATAGCATCTTGTGTAGCCTTCTTTTGAATTAGCAGTTCTGGGTAAGTCACACTAACGATAGTGTCGATCGGCCAATGTGTTGCTGCTCGATCTGCGTTTGTACCCGTCATGATAATAGTATACACGTTCTCATCGATCTTGTCAACCAAAGGTTGTGCCTGCTTGATCTGGTGTGCACCGAAGTCTGCCTCGTCCACGATCAGCATTTTGCTAGCATTGTTGTCGAACAAAAAGTCAATTCTTTCTTGCCGTTTGCTGCCGTTTGCTAGACTCAGGTATGCAAATACCTTTTGGCCTTTTTCAAGTGTACGATTGATCTTTTCTTGGTAATCTGCGTCACCGCAGTCAATGTGGACGTGGTTTGCAAACTGCTGAAACTTAACTAAGTCTGATGCAAAGCTAGTAAATACAGTCTTTACGTAGCTAGCAACAACAACTAAGTCGGTATTCTGCTCTACAGCAATAGCGCCACTCCAAATAGTTTTACCAAAACGGGCACAAAGCTCAGCTAAGATAACGCGGTTGCCTTTTTCAAAATTTGCCAGCACTTCTTCAGCGACTTCTGCTTGCTTAGTGCTTAGTCCAGCTTCGATCAAAGGCTGACCTTGCTTAGCTAAGAAAATGTTAACTCGTGTGTTAAGCTCTTCGAACGGCAGCAAGTGGTATTCTTTACCTTGCGTGCCTGGCTTGCCGATAGCAGGACGAATCACGTCGTCGATTTTGCTTGCGCCATAGAACTTGTCTTTTACTTTAGCAAACTCGGATACGTCCCATACCTGCTTGAGCACTTTGCCGCTGTCAAAATAACGGGCGCGCCGCGGATACTGTGTACGCATGTATTTGAGCGTGTCGGCTACTGCTTCTTCGTAGGTGCAGTCTTTGTTGACAAAGTGATCACCGAACTTTGATTCGTTTACTAGGGGGTCAAAGTGGTTGTATACCATCATTCGGGCCATGATGTGCCTCTCGTTTATTAACTATACATACAGTATAACATCGAATTGCGAGAAGTCAACCAGAAAAATGGTATTTTCTGTGAAATCTTATCTAAGACTCGCCGACCCGTCGATAAGGCGAGATGCCTTTCAACAGCAACAGCGTATATTCTTTTGGACAAACCCAATGAATTTCTTTTATCTCTGCGCTGTACCATGGTGTCGCTGCAATATGTCGTCGGAGTTTGATTGCAGTTTTTCTGAACAGTGGTTTTCCGCTGAGCCTGCATCGACGAGGCAGCCATGATGTACAGGTTTTGACAGGCTTTACAAACTCACTGTAGAGCATGATCTCCTGCATCTCTCGCCAAATTGGGTCTGATATAACTTGTTCTTTCATATTAATCAAAAGGATTCCAAGATTTTCTGTCTAACTTTCCACTTATCTCTAATAATAACAGTTCTTTCTTGTCGATCCAGCATACAAGAATTAGAGGAAATCCTGGACCGGTGATAAATTTGCGCATCTTTACTGCTTTTCTTAAAAATATTAAGCGATCAGATATATAGCACCGCCTAAATAATATGCATCTTGCGTCTGAGTCGTCGACAGTAAATCTGCTAACTTCGTCAATGCGTTCTAGTCGTTTTTCTTTGTTATGAGGCATTACTTACCTTTCAACTGATTTAGTAGATATTGGTCTCTATCTACCCAAAAATGCTGCTTAATCTGATTGTTCATGGGTGACCTGTAGCTTTCAAGATAACGAGTTGCTCGAACAGCCTTCTTCATGAACAGACTCTTGCCTGTTAGGAAGCAGCGTCTTGGCAGGAAGCAGAACTTGTCTTCAGCAGGGCCACGACACTGGCCCACAACAATACGTTTTACTTTCGCCATTTCGTCAGCTAAGTGTACAGCCATTATTTACAGGCCCTTTAACTGAAGCAAAAGGTGTTCTTTACGGTCAAGCCAGATTTCGTTGTCAGTGTACTTTACGTTGTTTTTTTCGTAATAAACGACCGAGACCCTAACTGCTTTCTTAAAGAACAACCTTTTGCCGGTCAAGAAGCAGGTTCTGTCAGACTGAAGACAACGAACATACTCTGTCTTGTCAGCTTCGCGCAGAGTAGCAGCGACTTTCTTAGGCCAATCAGATTCAGTACGGTATCCGTTTTTGTACCTCACATTAAGAGGTACTGGGCTATAGACTTTATACATAGTGTTTCTCCGTGGTCTGATCCACTCGCTTAGTGTTGTCATTTGGACTCCTGCTTGCTAAGATAGGAAATTTCTTGTTTGCACAGTTTTAGAATTTTCTTATTAGCCTTGGCTAGCTTCCTCTCAAGATCATATAGTTCATCGCCATGATCCTCGGGCCATTCGCATTGAATAGCAAAGTCGATGTCCTCAAGGCGCTCTTCGATATCGTCACGCTTCTCTAACCAATCAATCAGTGTCTTTTTCATAAAGGTGTCCGTTGTTAATTGCCTGCTCGTACAGTTTCTTGGATGCAAGATTCTTGCACTTGCTCTCGCACATTATGTCAGCTGTGTCAAGGAACTGTAACGCCCAGTCGTTAACCGATGTATTGGGATAATAGTCCGA
>Ga0136591_1000241_pt1 | contig 24673 bp, 31 predicted proteins | sample AntRauMFilla3767_FD_104929 | JGI IMG/M metagenome (GOLD analysis project Ga0136591, IMG submission 104929) | Saline lake microbial communities from Rauer Islands, Antarctica - Metagenome Filla 3 #767 | ecosystem: Environmental > Aquatic > Non-marine Saline and Alkaline > Saline | place...
TTATTAATAAATCACAAGTATCAATAACACCGGAAAAGGCATTATTTTACACTAATAATTCGAATTATTTTGAGTGGACACGTGATTCGTTAACATTTAAAACAGAAGACTTCGAAGTTGATAATATAACAATAACTAATGGATTAACAGGATCAACGGGTAATTTTTCAAGTAATTTATATGTTACCGGATCACTAATTACAAATAGTTATATAAGCTCTTCATCATATGTTAGTGGATCTACTATATATGGTGATGATATTAAAAAAGATGGTAAAACTGTATCGAGGTGATTAGGAACACAAACTAATGATTGACATCCGGCATCACCATACGAGGGGGATTTTTATTTTAATGGTGGGGCGAATACTATAACTGAAGGTGTTTATTGTTATGCGGATTCTTCGTGAAGAAAACTAACATAAAATATTGGATATTATTACTACAAATTTTAATAATGAAGATTATATATTTGGTAGAAACACTTATAGTAAATATTTATATAAGTTTATTAATTCATTAAATATAAATAAAAATTATGTTATAAGTGATGGAAAATTTATTAAAGATTATACATATGATAAAATATTTATAACTCTACATTCTACTTCGACATTATTATTTGATGGAAGAACCCGAGTTGATTGAAGACCGAATACTCATTTCATAACTCATTATAAATCAATGGTTGATATATTGAAAGAATATGATAAAATAGCTTATTATACAAAAATGGGTATAGATTTGGATATAATACCTGAAGGGGAAACACCAAAAAATGGAAAATGAATTTGATATGGGAATATATATGAAAATAAAATCGATAATTTTAATTTACTTAAAAAATATTTAAACTTTGATTATATATCTAAAAATAAATTTAATGGTAAAGGTAAAAAATTATCTCATAGTGAATGTTTAAATATTGTTTCTCAATATTCTTATGGTATGGGTGTTGGAATATGTGCTCTTGAAATGTGTGCAATGAATATTCCAGTATTAGTAGTGGGAAAAAATATTGGTGGGGTATTATATAATAATGAACATTACAATTTTCATATAACATCTAATACAAATTCGGATATTTCGAATTCTTTGGGATTAAAAAACGATATAGAAAAAATAAGGAGTAATAAACAAGAAATAGAAAAAAATAAATTGACTTTTGATAAAAATGAATGATTAGATATTTTTTGTCAATAAAAATATATTTTTCTTATATGTAATAGTATAAACACGGGTGCTTACCTATTTCGGACTAATGGGAATGGACTTCAAATCCATGTGCAGATAGGCGGTGTCCAAAGCCGTTGTGCTATTCGGGTTCGAATCCTGACACCCGTGCCATTTTTATTTCGAATTTATATGACTCAATTAAAAACCACAAACGAATTATTAACTATTAATTTTGATTATACACCGAACGGTAGAATTCAATATGATATGAAAAATCATGTAGATAATAATTATACAATAGGCGATATAACTTTTGACATAACAGAATCGGATAGAATAGATATTGTTATGGAACATTTACGAAAAGAATTAGAAAAATTATCTAAAAAATCAAAACCTTTTAACGTTAAACACAAATAATAAACATAAGCATATGCAAACAACACTAAAATACGGAGAAATCCAACGATCAGTCATCTTTTTGAATAACCTTCTACAAAAAGATAAAAACAAAGATGAAACGGGCGTGGATTTAACGAATAAATTTTCATTGAAATTGTTTCGTATTCATTCCACTCTTGAAGAAGAAATGGCGGTTTTCAATAAACGATTGGAAGAAGTCAAAATGGAATATATTGAAAAAGATGAAGACGGCAATCCGGTTACCGAAACCAATGATGACGGACAAGATATGTATAAAGTAACGGATCAAAAAGAGTTACAAAATGCTCTTAATGAACTATATGCAGAGGATTGTGAAATTCATATTTCAATGTCATTGGATCCGGATGAATTGGATAATCAAGAATTAGGATTAGAAGATTATTCAGATTTTCAATTCCTTAACCCATTCATTCAGTAAAATTAATTACTCATTTGATTTATGTGGCGATGTACTTTTAAGTGTATCGCCATTTTTATTTTTTCTATATAATTAAAAACAACACATACATTTACTATGGCAGATAAATCTACACAAAAAATAATTGATAAGTATAAAAAGAAGTGGAGAATAAAGGATACCACTGATATCGCACTTTCTTCAGTTAAAAAAGTAAAAAGGGAAGTGGGAGAAATATGGAAGGCAGATGATAAATGGCATATACAAAAAAAGGGATATATAGAAAAAAGATCTTCACATCCAAAAATAGATATTGGAGATTCAAAACTGTATATGAAGTGTATTAAATGTAATAAAAAAGTTTTGAATAATAGACGAAGAAGTACTGAAATTGAATTATTGAAAACTACGGGTAAATGTTTAAAATGTAATGCTGATGCTGAAGTTGATGAATTGATTGAAACCGGAACTGTTGGATTGAAGCCATGGACAAAAAGAGCCGTATATAAAGATTCTATGGGAAATATTATGATTGATGAAGAAGAAATCAGAAAAGAATATGGTGAAGAAGAGTATCAAAGGATAAAAGGACGTCATACAAAATATTTACAAGAACTACAAGAAAAAGAAAACAATAAATCAAATGAATAAATTACGCAATCTTAGAGTATATAATAAACTTCAACGTGTTTTTAATACGGCAAGACTCATTAATGAGGATATTGAAGCCGAAAAACGCCCCTTTACGGCTAAAGATGCTCCACCTAAAAAAGATCAATACGGAGATAAAAGAGCTGTTGTTGCAAATTTAGCTAAGGTTACGAAAAGAACAAATCGTGAAAATTCATTTATTATTGAAGGTAGTTTAAAAATTACCAAAAAGGCTGAGGAAACATTTAAAGAAACAGAATTTTCTATTAAGGAAATCGTGGTTGATTTGACAAAGCTAAAAAATGAAATTGAACAATATAATTCTTCTAAAGCTAAAGATATAGAAGAATTGAAAAAAGTGATGCGATATTTCGTTACTTATAAGAATCAAACGGAAAAAGCGATTCAAGAAGCAGAACAAAAGAAACAACGAATAGAGCAAGAATTAGAAAAAGAGGGATATTTTTCAGAGTTAGATAGATTAGAAGATGATCATCAAGCTAAATTGGATGCATTAAGAGATAAATATGATGCCGAAGCATTAGAAGATGCTGAAATGGAAGTTGGTGATGAATTGGATAAACAACGTGAAGGAATGAAATCTATTCAGGAAAAGCACTTAGGTGAAATTAGAAAAATACGTCAATTCGTAAAAGAAACTGTTGATCTACCATTGGATATTCTACATAATGTTAAGATATATGCTATGGCGTTAGGAGCATTGACACAACTATCAAAGAATCCGGATAGAATGCAGATGTCAAAAGAAGGTATCGATAAGATTTTAAATACACCGGAACTTAAAAAGGAATTGGGTGAGTTTATCGAAACTATTGAATATCAAGATTCGGTAAATATTGTATCATCAAAATTACCACAATTAGGTACGTATTATTCAGAAATGAAGACGAAATATGAAACTGAAATGAAATCATTTGAACAGGCTAAAGATCAAGTTGATGAAGGAGTATTCAGTGATGTTATAAATCAATCCATGGATAAATTTGTTAAGCGTGGTAAAGCTTTTTTCAATAAAGCAAAATCAGTCTTATCAACATTTATTTCAAAAATAACTACTGATACTGATGCGATATATAATGAAGTGGAAAAAATGAAATTGGGGAATGCGGATTTCAAAACCCGTTTTTCTAAATTGGGAATTAAATTGAATGCTGATGTAAAAAAGGTTCAATTCGAAACATCAAAACAAACTGCGGATGAAGTCCAATAAACAAATATTGACAGAATCGATTAACCATTTATATAGATCCATATTAACAGAATCACGGGGGGAATATCATATTTTCTTTCGAAGACCATTAATAAAAAAGGGCGTTCGACAATTACGATCTATATGAAGAAATGGTGGTAAAAGTTCTGCCAAACAATGTAAAATGGGCGTACGTAAAAATAGAAAAGATATTTTATTTGTTATTACAGAATTATTAGAGGATGAACGATTCCATATGTATTTGCGTTCAAATAATTTAGATCGTGATTTAAATCGTGATGTATTAAAAGCTATTTATTTTTATGTAAAGGGTCATGGGGAAACTGTTGATGGTGATACTAAAGAATTGGATAGACAAGAACGATCAGTACTGTATAAATTAAATGATAATTATTTTCAATTGTTTGTGCAAACTGTATTGAAGTTTAGGAGGGATATTTTAAGGAATGAGAAAAAAGAGTAGAAAGAAAAAACTTAGTAAGGATGATCAACAAAAAGAATACGATAAATGTAAGAAAAACCCGATTTATTTTATAATAAATTATTGTGTCATTTCTCATCCGATAAAAGGAAATTTACCATTCAAATTATTTGATTACCAGAAAGAATTAGTAAAAAAGTTTTTTGATAAAGATTATCGTTTACATCAAATAGTAAAATCCAGACAGTTAGGAGTATCCACTTTATATTCGGCTTTAGTTCTATGGTTAATCCTTTTTTATAATTCTAAAACTGTAGCTGTAGTAGCTACTGATTTGGATACTGCAAAGGAATTATTAGAGAAGTCTGGTTTTATTTATGATAATTTGCCAACATTTTTGCGTGCTAATAAGCGATTAAGAAATAAGACTACTCTTTGGTTAAAGAATAATAGTCGTATCAAAGTATATGCTCACAATAAACGTCGTGGTGTACGTTCATTAGCCGCTTCTGTTATTGTAATGGATGAAGCTCACTTTATTGAGAATTGTGATTCTTTATGGTCAACAATTCAACCTTCAATTTCTACGGGTGGACAGGTAATAGCATTATCTTCTCCGGCAGAACCCGCTGGTTGGTTTTTTGATCAATATAAGAAGATTGAAAATGGTAAGTCCAATTTTAAATTAACGAAATTACCATGGTTTGTTCATCCCGATAGACAATTAAAAGATGGATCGCCAAATTGGGATTGGAGAAAACAACAAGACATTGAACTTGATCCCCGTGAAGCACGACAAGAATATGATGCTGAATTTGGTTATTCAAAAGAAACATACTTCAATCCAGATAATTTAGAATATATTGAGAAAAATTTTGTCAAAGATCCTATACGTAGAGAGTACAGGGATAGATTGTGGATTTGGGAAGATCCATTACCGGATCAACAATACATTATTGCAGTCGATTGTGCCGAAGGTGGTAATGATAATAACGTAGTTCAAGTATTAAAATATCCTCAATTGGAACAGGTAGCAGAATATGTAAGTGATGAATCTTATGAAGATTTTGGATTTGTTCCGGTTCCACTTGCGAAAAGATATAATAAGGGAGTATTAATCATTGAAAGGAATAGTGTGGGTACTTCAATTATTCAGCGGTCTAAAGATTTAAATTATCATAACATATTTATTTTCGGTACGGGTAAAGAAAAGAATTTGTTCGGTACAAAACGTAAAGAATTTGGTTGGAGAACAACAGCACGAACCAGACCATTTTTAATTAAAACGTTGGAACAATATACGGAAACTGGTGAACCAGCTATTGTTAGATCGAACCGTTTATTATTAGAATTTAAAACATTTATTTCAAAAAATGGCAAGGCACAAGCTAAAGATGGCGAACATGATGATGCAATTATGGCGTGGAGTATTGCATTAGCTTTATATCAAATTCGTGGTCATGATATAGTTAATAATGATTCTGAATCTCGAATTGATGATGTGATGGGAATGATGAGTTTGGCTACCGAGAGAGCATTAAAACGTTATGAAGACATGCAGGATGAAAATAAACAAGATGCCGATTTTGAGGATAAATTAGAAAGAGCATTAAATATGATTGTTCCCAAATCAATTCGAACGGCAGAGAAAAGGATGGGTATAGATAAATTACAAAAATTAGTAAATAGTTAATATGGCAACATTATCAAAAAATTTAAATAGACTTAGAAATTACTTTTCGGGGAAAACGGTTGTTATTCCGAAACCGGATGGTAAGTTAAAACTTAAAACTGTTGATCCCACAGAACGTGCCTATGATACGCTCTGGACAATGAAAAATAATCCTAAGTATAATGCTTTTATCAATAATTATGCTTCTCGTACACAAAATCGTATGTATTTGCAGTATGAATATGATTTAATGGAGCGTGATCCTATTATTTCTCGTGCATTGACATTAATATCGCAAGAAGCCTGTTTAACAGATCAAATGGGTGATATTATTCAAATCGAAACAGAGAATAATAATGTTAAAAAGACTCTTGAACATTTATTTTATGAAATAATGAATGTTCAAGCATTATTGCCGTCGTGGATTAGATTAATGTTGAAGTATGGCGATTGTTATTTATATTTAGATCTTCAAGAAGGTGTGGGTATTACTGATATTGTTCAATTAGGATCAGCCGATGTTGAGCGTCAAGAAAATCAAGAAACGGGGGAAACCGAATTTTCTATTAATACTTTTGGTGGAGATATTAAAGAAGAATATATTGCCCACTTTAGGCATGCTATTAGTGTAGAATTTTTTCCTTATGGACAATGTTTAGCGGGAGACACAAGAGTAACTACAAACAATGGTTACAAAGAGATTAAAGATATAGAAAGGGGAGATATAGTACCTTCTTTTGATACAATAACCCAAACTAAAAAATATTCAAAAGTTCTTGATACTGTTTACTCAGGTGAAAAGGAAGTGTTTAAAATAGAAACATCACACAATTTTGTTGAAGCTTCCAAAGAACACAAAATATTGGTATATGATAATAATTATAATGAATTTAAATATAAAACGGTACCAAATTTAAAAATTGGTGATTTATTAATATTAGATCCTAAAAGTAAAAACTGTACTAATAAAAAAATAGATAAAACAAAACCATTAGAAAATAAAAATGGATATTGGAATACTATAGATAATATTCCAGATATAGATGATGAAGAATTTGCCGAATTTCTCGGATTTCTAAATTTTGATGAATTTTTATTGGAACCAATAAAAAATATAGAGTCGTGTGGTAATAAACCAACATATGATATTTTTGTAGAAAATAGTAATCACAATTTTTATGCCAATGGTATTGTTGTTCATAATTCCATGTTGGAAGCTGTAAGAAAATATTGGAAAATGCAGATGTTATTGGAAGATTTCATGATGGTGTATTATCTATTACGTTCTGTAAATCAGAGAGTATTTCGTGTAGATGTTGGAGCATTAGATCCTAATAAAGTACCGGATTTTATTGAAAAGTTTCGACAATTATATAAGAAAAAACCATTAGTGGATCAACAAACTGGTGATTATGATATTTATTATGATCCAATGAGTTATATCGAAGATATTATACTTCCAGTCCGTGAGGGTTATGATAATACTGAATTTGATGAAATACCTCCATCACCGGAGACAAACATCTTAGAGGGTATTGACGTATTACGTCAAAAAATTATGTCTGGTCTTGGTATCCCCAATTTCTTATTGAATTATGAAGAGCAAATTAATAGTCGATCAACTCTATCATCGGAAGATATCCGTTTTGCGAAATTGGTAGAAGGAATACAATCTATTATAGTTTCAGAATTAGAAAAGATTGCTATTACTCATTTAATTCTACAAGGATATGGTAAGAAAGATATTTTGGATGTTAAGATATCTTTAACACCACCATCGAATTTACATCAGATGGAAAAATTTGAATTGATGGAACGACAAGTTGAAATCGCATCTCAGATGAAAGAAGCCGGATTCCATAGTAAAGAATTTATTTGGAGACAAATTTTCAATATGAGTGAGGATGAGATTGATGAAATGAAGCAGGAGATTCAACAAGACATGGTTGATGAACAAGTCAATGAGGAAACAGTTGCCAATATTGATTTAGAGCCACAGGGCGAAGGTATGGAAGATACAGAGGATGTGGAAGCTGATACTGGTGGTGGAGAAGGAAGTCAGGGCGGAATGCCAGAGGGCGAAAAAAGATCAGACCAAGATTCCCGTTCCGGTAGAGCCGAAGAATTACTATCGGATAGAGGATCAGGTGCACCGGAGAGAAGAATTAGTTCACCCGATGACTTGGACGTATAATTAAATAATTATAAAAATTGATATTTTATTATAATTAATTTTAGGTCAATTTCATACAAAAAAACGGATAATGAGTAAAATTAATCACTCCAAATATAAAAATACCTATTTGTTATACGAATTTCTTATTCGTCAAGCAACAGAAGAAGCTATTTCGAATATTAATTTGAAAGAGTCTAAGGCGTATTATTTAATTAAAAAATACTTTAAAAAGGGCGATTTATGTAAAGAATTGAATCTTTATGAAGCGTTGATGAATACTAATGTAAAGGATCCACGAACGGCTGATTATTTAGTTGAAGAAACTATTAAGCAATTTGGAAAACTTTCTAAACAGTCATTAAAATCGTCTAAGTATAATCTAATTAATGAAGCTAAAAAACATTATAATATAGATAAATTATTTTCTACTCCGGTTTCTGAATATAAAGAAGCCGCATCCGTGTATTTGTTTTTGGAACATGTTAGAAAAGATAATATAGTAGATAAAGTTAAATATAAAACCAGATTGGTTGAACATTTAACAAAAGACAAACGACCTAAAGAATTATCCGTGTCTCCTATATTTGAAAATTCATCCAAAGATGAAGTTAAATTGGCTTATCAACTCTTGGTTAAACGTTTCAATAAAATAATGGAAGGAAAGCTGAATGAAAATCAGCAATTATTTATTCGTGATTATGTATATAAAACAACACATGAATCCGAATGGATTTCGGAACATATTAATCATATAGATGAAGGGTTGACAAAAAAAATGAAGTCAATGAATGTTACGAATGATCAGGATAATCAAGTATTAAAACTTAAAATTGAAGAAGCCAAGAAAAAAATTAATGAATTATCATCTAAAAAAATATTTGGTGATGATGATTATTATAAAATAATGAAATCCTACGAACTTATAGATATAATTTAATATGGCGTGTAATAAAGATAAAAAGAAAAAATCTGATGAAGCATCGATGACACATGGTGGCATGGGTTATGATTCCAAAAATTTCTTGGGTAAGTCTGATACATCAAAAATGAAAGATATTGGATATGAAGAAGAAAGTGAAGAAGAGATAAAACAAATGATGGAAAATGCATTACAATTTTCAAAAACAATAAGAAAGAATTTAAAATAATAAAGATATGTCTAAACATTTAATAGGTGAAGCGTATAAAGTCAAGTATGATCCCAATAAGATCTTACCATTGATCGAAGCCGATGAGCCAATTTTTCTTAATGCATTACTTCAGGCGAAAAGTAAAAAGAATGCTAATCAGAGAGTATATCCCGAATCAGTACTTGTTAGAGAAGATAAAAAATATCAAGAATTGATTGTACAGGGTAATGCTCTTGGAGAATTGGATCATCCACAACGTAATATTGTAGAGTACAAAACTGCATCACACCGGATTACAAAAACGTGGTGAGAAGGGGATGATTTGCGTGGTACGGTTGAAATATTATCGGGTAAACATTTTCCATGTGCTAACATTTTACGAGGGGCGTTAAAGCATAATATACCTATTGGATTTTCTTCTCGTGGTTTAGGTAGTGAACATCGCATTGATGATTCTACATATCAGATCGGGGAAGATTTTGAATTGATATGTTATGATGCCGTTGTTCAGCCATCGACGTTTGGTGCTTTTGGAAGATTAAATGAACATTCATCCAAAAAAGTATTACAAAGAAATAGAAAAATTAATAGAATAAGTTCAATAGTCGAAGAAATTCTAATATAATACAAATGCCAGAAATAAGAGATCCCAATCAGGAAAATAATTATAATAAGTCCAATGTTTTCAATAAACATTTTATTGAGTATTTAAAACAAACCGGATGAAATAATGAAGAAGTGCGTAGTGAAATGGTAGCGTTAGTGAATAGTATTGTACTTTCTACTAAAGGTAATGTTTCACTACAAAAAAGAATGTTACAATTCTTTAAAACGGCATTGAATATATTAAATATTGAGCTTAAAAAATTGAGCCTGAATGATCGTGATGAATTGGTATCAGTAACACCGGAAGATATAACGGGTGATAGTAATATTAACGAAACTGTAAATAACGAAGTAGAAGAAGCTTGTTGTATGAATAAAAAGAATTTAACGCCCGATGGTGGCGATTTTGGTCGTGATGTTAAAACGTTACTATTTGGATTTAAAAAGGAATTGGAAACAATGAATCTTCCAAAATCAAAACAGGTATCTATTATTAGAAAAACGTTTGATTTGGATAATATGCCCAAAGATGATAAGAAGTTGTTATTAGATAAATTACAACAAAAAGTTGAAGCGGCTACTGATTATATTAAATCGACAACAAAGCTTCAATTAAATGAAGAAGAAGAGAACGAAGGTGGTAAAGAAAAAAAGAAAGATGTAGCACCAGAGCCAGAACCCGAAGAGTCAAAACCTTCAAAAAAGGAAAAACCTAAAGAGGATCCAAAGCCGGAAAAATCTGATAAAAAAGAAGAACCGGAATCTGAAGAAACTGAATATTCAGAACAGGAGAAAGATGTAAAGGTTACAAATTATAAAACATTCTTTCAAAACTATTTGGTTGATGATATTGGATACACACCGGACGGGGCAGAAAAATTTGCTGATTTCGTACTGAATCACGTACGTAAGTTTGCCGATAAAAAAGAAATGCAAAGTAAAATGGTTCGGGATTTGGATGAACTATTTAATAAAATGAAAAATTCATTTCCAGATACAACTACAGAAAACAAAGCTACCAAAAATTATGATTTGGCTATGGATAATTTATCTAAGATTTCTGTGCTATTTAATAATTGGGGTAAAAATGAATCAGAAAAATTAAAATCTTCTTTATTAGCATTGGGTAGTGTATCCGAAAAAGTACAAATTCAAAAATCAGTTCTAAATTCTATTTCCAAATTATCTAAAAAATATAAAAAACAATAATGATTAAATTGTTATTGTGATTATAATGGTTGTAGAATAAAAAAGAAGTTGACAACATAGTTTCAAATTTAAATAAGATAAATTAATATGAGTAATAATTTCAAAGTTAAAGGTGATGTAATAGCCGAGTCCAATTTATGGGTTACGGGTAATATATACTATGGTGGTGATGTAATAAATAGTAATGATGTAGATAGAGATATTTTATTATCATTTGATAAATCACAATATAAAGGAATTAAAAAAATAATTCTTAACTGGTTTGGTTTTAAACATGTCGGTTAAAGTAGAAGTTAGAAATAATAATATCACCGGAGCATTAAAGATTTTAAGCAAAAAACTATACGATTCTGGTATTTTACAAGAGTATAATGAAAAAAGATTTTATAAAAAACCGTCCGAAAAACGCAATGAAATAAAACAATACCATAAAATGATAAATAAAATAAATAAAAATAAATAATTTTATTTATTTTTTTTATTATTTACCATACTTAATATTAAACACAAAGATTATATTAACGCTTACAATTCCTTTCCAACACAATAGCGTTACAATCACACACCAATCTTTCCTATCTATTGGGTGTACTACATAGTTTTATCACTTAAACAATTTAAGTATAAACTGATTATTTCAGTTTTTGATCCTAAACAATAATATTAAACATTAAGGATGTATCAATATGTCTAAAACAGAAAAAAATAACATTGCTCGTAAAGCTTTAATCGAAGCTAAACGACTTAAAAAAGGCTCTGAAGAGCTTATAACTCAACAAATTGTTGAATCTCTTTCTCCACAGATTAAGAATCAAATTTCTAAAATGGTTTCCGAAATGGACGATTTTGACGAAGATGACGATTATGTAGAAGAGGGTAAAGATGAAGTTGAAGATGAAACAGATTTTGAATCCGATTTCTCCGACGAGGAAGAAGGTGAAGAATATGTTGAGGAAGGTGACGATGAAGAATATGAAGAAGATTATTCTGAAGAAGAATCCGGATCCAAAGAAGAAGTAGATGATGAAGATGAAGAATTTGTCGAAGAAACAATCGATGACGCTGAAGTTGAAGACTTCATTAATCAGTTAGAATCTTACTTGAAAGAGGAAGAACAAGCTGGTGACGAAGAAGATATTGAAGCTGACGATTTAGATGTTGAAGACATTGATGAAGACGAAGATCGTGATGGTGAAGTACCAACAGACGAAGACGACGACGATGAAGATTATATCAAAGAATTAGAAGATTGGTTGAGATTGGATGGTATTGATGAAGGTTCTGATGGTAAAGATTCAAAATATAAAATGAAGTATGAATCTTTGAAAAAAGATTTTAGCGACATGTATAAAATTTTGAAAGAAACATCATTGGATGTTGAACGAAGTCGAATCTATCAGGAAATCGCTACTGCTAAAAAAATTACTGAATCTAAAAAATTAAGCTTAATGAAAGCATTGGATAATGCCTCTTCATCAAAAGAGCTTAAAAGAGTTCAGGAATCTTTTAACTTAGCTTGGGATAATAAGTCAACCAAAAAACGTAAGCCTGTTTCGGAATCGAAAACACGTGGTCGTAGAGGTTCTTTCTCCAAAGGTGTTAAAACATCTATGAAGAATAAGGGCAAGAAGAAAAAAATCGATGAATCTAAACATATCATAGCTCCCGATGCTGTTGCAAAACTGGCTGAATGGGCAGATATCAAATAAATTAACAATAACAAAACAATAAAACAATGAGTAATATTCGCAATTTTATTAATGAAGCGGTAGACAAACATGCTGTTGACCAAGCCAATTATCAACCACTGGTTGAAACGTGGAAACCAACTCGTTTGTTAAATGGTCTGGACAAGAAAGAAGCTACAGATCTTGCTATCCTGCTTCAAAATCAGGCTAACCGCTTGAAAACAGAAGCTTCTCGTACTTCTACTGCGGCTGGTGGTGAAGAATGGCACGATGTTGCCCTTCCCATCGTCCGTAAAGTATTCGTAGAAGGAAACGCCAAGAAATTGATATACACACAAAGTATTGACAAACCATCTGGTGTGGTTTTCTATCTGGACTTTGAAGCCAACGATAATAAGCCAAGTGCAGACAATTTCTACGATAGTGGAGAATCTGTATATGGTACATTGGATCAACCTTCTGATGTTACTGGTGGTTTTTACGGTGCAGATCGTTATTCTTACTCAATGAACTACTATTCTGCTTCTGCAAACGTAGCTGAATCCGGTTCTGCGACATGGGGTGATGTTGACTTCCGTGATGGTCTTTCAGCTTCAGTTGCGGCTGGTGAATTTAAATATTTCACTATCCCAACATCTTCAGCACCTACTGCTGATGTATTAGCATTGGAAACACACGTTGCATCTGTATCAGGTGTCGATAAAGTTTACCGCTCATTCACTTCTATTGAAGATGGATATTTCAAATTCGTTCACTCCGGATCTGTTGTAGCTGATTCAGCTTCAGTAACATTACGTTATACTGAACAGCCCCGTGAGTATGATCGTGGTGACTTTGAATCTGGACAAGATGGTGTAGGACTACCTACTGAACTTAACTTAAACGTTACGCAAAAGCACATCGTTGCGAAAACTCGTTGGTTAAAAACTAAAATGACACCTGAATTAATTCAGGATCTTAAAGCATACCAAACTCTGGATGCCCAAAAAGAAGTAACGAACATGATGTCTCAATTCTTAATGCAAGAAGAAGACATGGAAATTCTGAGCATGTTGTCAAATGCGGCTCCGGTTAAGCGTTATTGGTCAGCACAGATTGGTCGTTTCTTGAATTCTAATGATGGTTCGTTTGATGCAGATCAGCCAACTTTCACGCAATCACCTAATGAATGGTACAAAACTCTTGGAATTCGAATGAATGAATTGAGTTACGAGATTCAGAAAAGAACACTTCGTGGACGTGCGAACTGGGCTGTTGTTTCTCCTAAAATGGCATCATTGATTCAGTCCATGGAGCAATTCCGTTCAAAAGAGGACAAAGGAGGTGAATATACAGTAGGATTGGAGAACGTAGGTTCTTTGGGAAATTCTATCAAAGTTTATTCTAACCCTTATTGGAAAGAGAACGAAATCCTTATGGGATTCAAAGGAACTGACTTCCTTCAAACAGGTGCTTCATACTTGCAGTACATCCCATACATGATGACTCCACCTATCACGTCATATGTGGACGCTTCTGTACACCAATTCATCCAAACACGTAATGCGAAAATCGTTACACGTGGTGAATTCTACGGAAAAATCTTAGTTCAAGATCTGAACAGTTACTAATAGATCAACCGAAAGGTAATTAAAAAGGCGCATAATTGATTTTATGCGCCTTTTTTTTATTTATTTTGTATTTATTTAATTTTTTTCGTATATTTTTTGGAATTTTCTTATAGTTAAAAGTGGAATTAATTTAATTGCAACTCGAAATATATTATAAATGTCTAACAAAATCAAGTCGCCCAATACAGTATTTACAGAAACGGACAAATCTCAAACGTTTCAGGCACCGGAAATTACAGATTTTGTTGTTATTGGTAGAACTCCTAAAGGGAGATGCTACGTACCAACTATTGTAGAAAATTACCAACAATATTCAAAATATTTTGGTGGTGTATCACGAAATGAATATACCGGAATAACAGTAAAAGAAACATTATTAGATGCAGATTCTATCGCTGTAGTATCGATTGGTGGTACTGAGGATTATGATCTGGATCATGTATTTGAAATTACACAGAGTGGTTCAACACTTGCACAATTATATTTATCAGCAGAAGGTATAGCACAAGGTATTACTTCTGCATCTTTTGGTGTTAATGACGAAGCTGGAAATTTGGATTTAAAATTCTTTTCCGGTTCAACTGAAGTAGCTGAAGTTACGGGAATCTCCTTATTTGTGGCTGATGAAGATAAATATATCGGAAATTATGATAATCCATTAGCAGAAAACAATTTATTCTATACAAAATATAAGGTAGATTTAACTGATGCTGGATTGGATGGTTCTGGTAGTGTTGGTACTACATTTTCTGATACAGATTCGGTAAATATTTACAATTTAGCGGGTTCAACTACTTATGGTAAGTATGATGAAGGTGAAACTCCATGGGTTGTATCACAAACAATTTCTAATGCGAATTATAAACTATTTAAATTTGAAACATTGGCACATGGCGATCAAGCTAATCGTGATGTAAAAATTTCAGTCATAAATGTACGTTCAGCATCAGATTTAGATATCGATGATAATGATTTTGGATTATTTGATGTATTAGTTAGAGATTATTCTGATACTGATAATGAACCAGTAGCATTAGAACAGTATAATAATTTATCACTTAATCCACAAAGCGTCAATTATATTGCTCGAAGAATTGGTGATTTGAAACGTGAATATAATACTGTATCTGGTCAGGTAGAAGAAGATGGAGTTTATGAAAACTCTTCTGAATATATTAGAGTAGTAATGGATTATACGGACAAACCAGATGTAGCAATACCATTTGGTTTTGAAGGATATAATTATGCTACAAAATTATATGATCCAAACATTGTTCCGGCTTATATTAAATTTCCTGAGTCTGGAAGTGGAAATTATAGTGGTGTAGATTTCGATACAACAACATATATTGATGATTTACATAGTGAATTACCAAAATCTACTTCTGAAGGGTTTACAACAGCCGATTCCGGATCTACATTTGTATTATCATCAAGTGTAAGTGCGGTACCGGAAGATGATAGAAAATTCACTTTTGGATTCCAAGGTGGATCGATAGGTATTAATGAAGCTACTGAAAGTTTAATAGGTGTTTCGGCATCCGTAACAAATACATTTGGTTTAGACTTTACGGATACAACATCAGATGGATATTTAGCGTATAAAAAAGCTATTGATACTGTTAGTGATAAAGAATTATTTAGATTCAAAACATTATCATTGGCTGGGCTGACTCTTAAACAACACGGTAATGTATTTACTTATGCTTTTGATATGGCAAAAAGTAGAACACGTGGTGAAATTATAGTATTGGCAGATCCCACTGAACCGAATTCAAATGGTAAAACTAATGTTTCGGATATTGAAACTACAACTAATGGAGCATTTGATTCATCTCACGGATCCGCTATTGCACCATGGTTTTGGTATAATGATTCAGAAATTGGTAGAGTGTTGGCACCACAGGGTGCATTGATGCCAAGAACGCTTGCACACAACGATAGAATCTCAGCCCCATGGTATGCCGCTTTTGGCTTCGAACGTGGCGCACAGGGTGGATATCGACCTTACACGAGATATAACATCGCACTTCGTGATCGTTTACATGATGCACGTGTAAATTCTGTAATTCAAATTGTTGGTGAACCTTCTCCGGTTGTTATGAATAACAGAACACTACAACGTAAAGATTCTGCTTTATCATTCTTGAATGTTAGAAGATTGGTTAATGAGGCAAAAATTCAGTTCGATATAATTACCAGAAAATATTATGGTCGCCCATTTACTCCGGCTACACGTAATAACTTAGCATCTGAAATAAAAACATATCTTTCACGTGTACAATCTGAAAACGGATTAGAAACATATGAAGCTATTTTTGATGATTCTGTTCAAACACAACAGTCAACGGATCAAGCAATCATACGTGGTGTTGTATTCTTAGTACCAATTAAAGGTGTACAGGGAATCGAGATTGGATTTGTTATCGGTAAATCAGGAACAACTTTTGAAGAAAATCGATAATAGATATAATTAATCATAAAGGAATTAATTTAAAAATATAAACAACATGTATATACAACCAGAAGGATTAACAAGGGGTACTCACCAGCTACAAACGAAACACACAAACAGGTTTCTTTTTAGTATCGACGGTGATCCTACAACTAAATTGTTAGTTAAAGAAGCGCCCCGACCATCAGTATCATTTGAAGACATCGAAATACCTCATATCAACAAATATAGATATGAAATTGGTCGTCCACGTTACGAATCATTAAACATTACAATGATGGATTATGTAACTCCATCCACAGCACAATATGTGTCGGCATGATTAGCAACACAAAGTGAAACATGGACTGGTAAAATGGGTTATTCCATTTTTTATCGCAGACGTTGCACATTAGAAGTAATGGGTGGTGTTAACGATGTCGTAGAGCGATGGGATTATTTCAACTGTCATATCGTCAGCGCTGATTTCGGAACCATGTCATGGGATTCTGAAGAACCAGTACAAATTAATCTCTCAATCCGTTATGATGATTTTATTCATAGATTTTAAATTGAGTTTTTAAATTAATTCCAATAATCATTATGGGGGAATTCATATCATTTGAATTCCCTTTTTTATTTTTTGACCATATTTAATATTAGAAACAAAGAAAATTTTATAGAGGAAATATATGAACAATATTTTAGGAAAGAAATTCGAAACGCAACGTAACATCAAATATGATACTCCAACTATTGATGAGAATCAACGAGTAAAAGAAATCCCATTGCCATCGGAAGGTAAGGTATATTCAAAAGATTCATATCTTGCTGATGGTACAATTAAGTTTCGTTATATGAAAGGTAGAGACGAAGATATGTTCTCTAATCCGGATTATGCAAAAAAGGGTACAACCCTTAATATGTTATTGAAACATTTATGTGTAGATAAAGAATTTGAACCCAATGATTTAACGGTATCGGATTGGTTATATGCGATTGTAGCTGTTCGAATAATGAATCTGGGTCAGGAAGTTATGGTCAAAGATATAATATGCCCAAAATGTGGTGAAAAAAATCCTAAACATACGTTTGAACTTTCTAATATTAAAGAGGGTGAACCAATAGAGGATCCTAAAGTTAAACATAACAATAGATATGAATTAAAACTTCCTGTAAGTGGTGAATCTATTGCCATAAAAATATTAGATGGTCATGATATGAGGAACTTTACTGATATATTAGGAAAAATGAATGATAAAACGGATAGATTATATACACTAACTACAGCATTGTCTATTATTGAAGCTCCGGTTGAAAATTCTGAACAATTAGGTGAATTATTAGACTATGTAGATAATCTACCAATTAGGGATATGAAATATATTCGTTCGACATTAAATGAGATATCAGGCGTGGTATCAGCAAATATAGACTATGAATGCCCTACATGCGAAAATGTTGTTGATTATACCGTTCCTACAGACGAAACATTTTTTTTTCCTGAACTATAAAAATTTTGAAGAACAATTATATAATTTAATGCATCATGACAATAAAACATATTATGAAATAATGATGATGCCTACCGATGTTAGAATAAATTATATAGACTTCTTAATTAATGTTGGAAAAGAAAAACAAAAACAATACGATGATATTAAAAGTAAATCATTATCATCGGAACAAACTAATACGACTAATCCAAATATAACATAACATGCCAGCCAGTGAACATTTATCGGGTTTAAACATTTCTTTGGGGGATTTACCAAATTTAATAAATAAATTTTTTGGTGAAGATGGTGATATGTCGTATGCTGAAGAAATAAATAAAAATAATAAAAGATTAGAAGAATTATCATCCAAATTTACCAGTTTTTTGAATTTGGAAAAGAAAGTATTGGATAATAATACTGAGGTTACTAAAATTGCCGAAAGAATATCAAAAAATAATTCGAAAGAATATAAAATTATAAAAGATTGGGTAAAGAAAAATAGAGCCGATGTTAATTGAAAATCCGGAGATATAAAGGATATACAAGAACAAAGAAAAGCTACCGAAGAAGCAAGAAAAGTACTTTCGGATATGGCTAAGGAGATTAAAAAATTAAATGAAACAAGATATGAATCGAAATTAAAAGAAGATATATCTACTGCTAATGAAGGAAATGAAAGAGGACTTTTTAGTAGATTAAAAGAAAAATATAATGAAAATAAACGTGTAATGTTTCGTGGATTGGCACATATAAAAGGTGTCACCGGAACTATTGCGGCTATTGCTCATCAATCAACTGTTGCATTAAATAGAATAGACGATTTTGCCGATGAAGGTTTTTTTGCTGAGGATATGTATTCTCAATTCAAAAAGACAAATAGAAGAACATTAGAAGAAACTGAATTTTTAAAAATGCAGACTTCTGGTTTGAAGCAATTTAAAACAGCAATGAATTTACAGAAGTCGTTTGGTTTAATGGCAGATTATTCTTCTGAAACATTGGGTAATATTAGTATGTATAATACTAATTTAAATATTGCCAATGATGAAGCTATGAAATATTTAGAAACCCTTCGAAGTATAACTGGTGAGTCCATAGATCATAATAATGTATTATTACAACAATTAGTAATGGTATCTAAAGATTTAGGTATTTCTTATACCAAATTATTAGATACTTTGGGTGAGAATTCTGAATTTTTTGCTAAATATTCCGGTCAAGGTTTAAAAAATACATTACGTGCTGTTACTGCATCACAACAATTAGGATTAAATTTTGCATCAATAGCCCAATCACTGGATAGTTTAAGTAGTTTAGATGATGTATTACAACGTCAAATGAAAGCTTCTATATTTTTGGGTAAAGGGTTTAATTTAATGGAAGCGGCTCGTTTTCAATTTGCCGGACAGACTGATAAAGCTATGCGTTCAATAATGGGACAATTGGGATCTATTAGTGATACTAAGTTTGATCAACCCTTTATGCGTAATATATTGGCAGAACAAACGGGCATATCGGTTCCCGAACTTGTAAAAATGCGTCAAAGAGCGCAAGATCCGGATGCTATGAGAACGTTTGATCAAAGATTAAAAATGAATCAAAACCTCGAAGATATTAAAAATGGTATTAATAAAATTGGTTTTGGTAGAATACTTAAATCTTTTAATATTAATATTTTAGAACCTATACAAAAAATGTTTGGCGAGGGGGCACCACTCATGAAAGCATTAATTGGTATGGTTGATGGTATATTAATGGGTATAGGAACATTAATAAAGGTAGTAAATAAAACATTAGGTCTATTTCATAATTGGTTTGGTGAATTTGGTACAACATTGATATTATTGGGTTCATCGGTTGCTGGTATTGGAAAATTGTTAAGTAGATTTTGATTTGCAGATGTAGAACGAAATCAATTGTTGCGAGAAATAACATCCATGATGGCATCATCTTTGGTTACTGATACGTTTGGGGGTAATGGTGGTAGTAGATTAAAAAGATTTAATGCATGGGGAATGGGTAGACCGAGAGGAACAAATAAATTGGGCAATAAAAAAATGGCACGGGCAAGTGGTTATGGAATGTTGGCGGGAATGGCGGGAATGGCGGCTGGTGCTCACATGTCAACTTCAGATAATGAGGATACTAAATTTTGAGGTTCGGTACTCTCTGGTGCTGGTGCTGGTGCTTCATTTGGTTCCATGTTTACACCATGGGGAGCATTAATCGGTGGTATTGGTGGTGGTATAGCGGGTGGATTGGCACATGCTAAAATGAATGATGGTGGTATTATTCCCGAAGGATTTAAAAATGATACGTTTAGAGCGAACTTATCTTCTAATGAAGCTGTTATACCATTAAATTCGGATAGGGGTAAAAACATTTTAACAGATTTCATTGGAAATTTAAAGAATAAAGATGAAAAGAATGGGGAAATAATTCCCAAAAAATTTGATAAAACTACCTTTGAGGTTAAATATCCAAAAGTGGAAGAAAAAATAACATTAGATTCAGAGAAAGGTCAAAATATTATCAATCAAATCGTTGGTGATAATTCAAAAATAATAGAAGCTATAAAAAATATTCCCTTACAATTAACGGTTAAAATTACAAATAAAGAGGATGGCAGGGATAAAACATTTAAGAAGAATGCCAGATTGAGTAGTGATTTGGTATTAGCTTAAAAAAATAATATGATTTATTTATAATTAATAATAAACTTATCACATAAAATATATATAAACATGGCTAAAGAGCTTTTAAGAGTATACGACGAATTATCAGATTTAAGAAAAGGAAAATCACCGTTGGGAGGAACATCACCAGTAGGAGATGGATGGGGATATGGCGTTTTTGGTGACGAACCGGAACAACCTTCAAATGCGGGGTGGGATAGAAATTTATCCTTTGGTCTTCCAGTATCGAGTGAAACATCAAAATTTGCCACAGATCTTATAGCAAGAGCTAAAGCTAATTTTAAGAATGGTGATGTTTCTACACCATTTGGTGATGTTTCTACACCATTATAGAAGTATCAATTAATCATATAAGTAAATAATGTCTTTTAAAGATTTAAAAGATTTATTGGGGGAATATCATACATCGTCAATTAAAAATAGAGAAACGATAGAAGATAGCTATGCCACAAAATATAATGGTGTAGATAGTAATACTGATAAATATGATAATAATATTGAGGAACGCACCGGAAAATATATCATTGATAAATTATATAATGGTATGAAAGAAGGTAAAATGAAAGATATTGGTTTAAAAGAGGAAGAAGATGTTAAAGGGTTAAATTATAAGTATTATAAATATTACACTAAAAAACCCGAAACTTCAAATAAGACATTTCTATTAATTGGAGAATCTATTTAACATATGCCAAGAACAGAGCACACAAAATTTACTGCAACTGAATCAAATAATAAATGGGAACAATTATCTGATTTTGCAAGGGATAATCAATCTCATGGTTGAGAAACGTTAGATAAAGAAGTAGATGATTCTGAAGCGTTTGATGAAGATATATTTGATTTTGCTGAATATATAGCTAATGAATATTTATTTAACGGAGATTTCGTTCTCCAACAACAAAAATTACATTCACTGAATAAATTATCAGGAAAGATATATAATCCGATAGGTGTATATGCATCTGCTAAGGATGGATTGGATATTTCTGGTAATAGCAGTATTGATCAATTAACCCAACAAATAGGTTCTGATCTTCTCGGTGGGGGTGGAGCATTTGATACAACAGATGGAAAAACGTTCGGTACAGTTTTAGACAATGACGCACACGATACATTCTTCCATAGCGTTCGAGAATTTGCCGATGCAACGTCTCAGGGTTGAGGGGGATGGCAAGCCTTGGGTGCCACTACGATCAACGCTGTGGGGCAAAGTATTGGATTAAATACACCACACCGTTCTATTATTGCACAGGCATTGGCATTTAAAGAATCGAATTATTCTCCGGCTCACATGTCAGATGATTTCGGAACGAGTGGAATAAAAGTTGAACCATTAGGAGAAAATGCGTTTCATTTAATATATGGTTTTGGAGAAGATTCACTAAAAGAAGAATTCATTAATTTAATGAAGACGAATTCTCATAGTGATAGTCCAAATTACAAAGTTAAAAAAGATCAGTCAATAGTAGATTCAGAATTTAAAAAAGAGTCTTTATGAAGTAAAATTAAAACTAATGCTTCAAACGCTATGTTTGGCACTGATATCACAAATGATGATTCGGATGCACGGTATTATTTAAATTGAACTGAAGAAGAATCAAAATTTACCAGTACTTTTTATTCATCTTTGTTTTCGGTGGATAATGATAATGGATATGTAAATTTTAATACTGATAACAATGTTAAAAATTTTGATAAAATATATGATAGTATTATAAATCCAGATAAGGAAGATCATCCCACTTATGGTAGTGGTGCGAATTTGGATATTGGAAAAGATGTTTTTTTAAAAAATGATGAAAGAATATTAAAATCATTATCATCTGGATCTGTTAAAAAGATAACTGGTGAGAATAACGGCACTACGTGGTATCTAAGTGGAGATGAATCTTATTTCAAACCCAAAGATGGATATGATGGTGCTGAAATTAATGATTATACGGGTTTTAACAATCGATCCGGTAATTCATATTACGATCATAAAGTTATTGGTAGTATTGCATCTAATTATTTAAATACCGAAGTTAATAATTTTAGCAATGATAGATTAATAGATGGTGATCCGATATTATCATTGGATGTTGAACAAGAATTAAATGGTGATTTAGAGAATCAAATAATAATGTCTTTTGAAGATGTTCGTAGTGAACAAACTATATATTTAAGACCAACCATAGAATCAATTTCTGATGGATATCAAGTAGCTAATGGTGGGGAAGAAGGTTATATCGGCAGAACTGAAATGATACCGGAATATCAGCGCACCACCCGTACAATATCATTGAGTTTTACATTATATGCTACTACACCAAAAGAATATTTGATAAATTCAAAAAAGATGATGTTTTTGAAATCATTAATATATCCAAAAGCAACATCCAAAACCAATTTTTCAACCATAAAAAATCCAATATTCAGATTTTCATTGGGTGATCAATACGTAGATTTGGGCGGTGTTATTAATAGTTTACAACTCGATCCGGATGTGAATGGTGCATGGGAAACAGCACCAAATTATAGGGGCGCAAAAATTATAAAATCATCTCTTTCATTTACTGTGATCCACGATGAAATGCCTATGTTGTATGATGGCGAAACATTTGAAGATCAAATTGGTGCTATTAGTAATGGATATATGAATCAACCAGTGGAGGCATAATAATGAGTTATACACCAAAAACGAGGGTTACATCGGATAAGATTCGAAAAGATGAAACATTTATTTTGGAATCTATACCATTATCAGATGATGATATATTTATTGAAATAACTCCATCCACACCACTAACACATATAGCTTCGGAATATTATGATGATCCATCTATGTGAAGAATTATTGCTAAAGTAAATAATATCAGTGGCGTATTTTGTAAAAATGCTAAAACAGTTAGAATACCAACAAACGTTAAAATTAAATTTGTAAAGGATTAGAATGAGTGTATATTTTCATTTAGATGTTGTAGGGAAACCTTTTTCGAAAGAAGTTCAAAATGAGTTAAACAAGCGCAAAACATTACATCAAATAGATTATGAAACTGAAGCGCCATTTCACAGACCTTATTTTAAACTTAAAAGGATAACTACGTCTGATTCAAGTGGTTGAGATAATAGGGTAGATAGTGTTAGATATCCTGAAGGTAAACCATTAAGTGTATTGGGTACGTATAGTGGAGATGAATATAATATTGCTGAAGGATTATTAGATTTAGAACAGCGAGATTCGGAATATAAATTAACTTCGGGTATTACCAATGTTACTGTTGATATTACCGATTTCGTATTATTTACGGTCAAAGTAGATTTTTTAATCCCAGATATATCTCAATTTGAAGATTTTAAAAAGATGTGGCTGGATTTTGGTTTACAGTGTGAATTGGAATGGGGTAGAGCCAGAAATTTTGAGGATTTATCAGAAAAGTCATCACCGGATAAACAGAAAATGGAAGGTATTATATCGTATTTTGATTATCAATATCAATCGAATCGCACGATAAAGGGTACATTGACTATTTATTCCAAGACCGCATTGACGCAAATGAGGGGTGGGATAATGGAAAAAGAGGAAATGAACATTTTTAAAGAGGTGGTTAAACAATCCTTATTTGATAAAGTATTTACTTCGCAAGAAAA
>Ga0136591_1000248_pt1 | contig 24407 bp, 33 predicted proteins | sample AntRauMFilla3767_FD_104929 | JGI IMG/M metagenome (GOLD analysis project Ga0136591, IMG submission 104929) | Saline lake microbial communities from Rauer Islands, Antarctica - Metagenome Filla 3 #767 | ecosystem: Environmental > Aquatic > Non-marine Saline and Alkaline > Saline | place...
AGCCAAGATATGACCTGTCCATATTAACATGAGCTTATCTCAAGCTTTCTGATCCTTCGCCGCCCATCATGGCAAATGGCAACAGCTCTGGTGAAGAAGCCGAGGTTACCGAGTATGCAGAGGTTTGTCATACAAAAGTTTTAAGATTTCAAAATTGAGCTAATTCCGTTATACTTAATATATATGGATAAAAATAACAATTTTAAAAAAGAGGAAAGAATGAACGATTGGCGCAATGAACACGGCGATCCTGATTTCACATTCCTGCAATCTCTCAATGATGATGGTGGTCCTGAAGCACTAGAGAAATTAAGATCTATTGCAGAAGATTTGGATGTGATTTTTGATTCATCCACTCCTCCAGAGGAACTTATAGGGAGGATTAGGTTGGCAACTCAAGATAATGAGGACGGAAACATGAATGTCACTAGTTAAATCATTTTTTCAACCAAAAATACTAGTTATTGTGCAGAAAACAGGTTCTGACTTCGTCCAAGAGCCCCAGCCTTCTAGTGCGACCGACAGAAATGGGAACTATCTGCATAATGATTGACAGCGAACGTTCGTTCGCTTACTCTGGACGTATGGATAAAGCAGCAATTTCTGAACTACAAGATTTCTACTTCGGTCATCGCCGGCTACCAAGCTATAAAGAGTTGGCCAGTCTTTATGGATACAAATCAAAGAGTAGCGCATACAATCTTGCCGAAAAATTAGAGAGCGCCGGCTACATCCAAAAAGATGTGGCCGGCAAGCTGGTGCCAACAGAAAAGCTGACAGACATTAAGGTTCTTGGAGATGTTACGGCCGGCTTTCCGTCTCCGGCCGAAGAGGAGCTGGTGGACACAATGAGTCTGGATGAATTTTTGGTAGGGAACCGAGAGGCGACATTTATTTTAAAAGTAGATGGTGACTCAATGGTGGATGCCGGTATTCAGGATGGAGATCTTATTCTTGTAGAGCGAAGTGATACTGCAAACGTTGGCCAGATCATTATCGCTGAAGTGGATAATGAGTTTACGATGAAGTACTTTAGAAAGAAAAGCGGTAAGTACTACCTTGAGGCAGCAAATAAAGATTACGATGATATTTACCCAGAAGGTGAGCTGAAGATCAGCGGAGTGGTTAAAGGGGTGGTGCGCAAGTATGACTAAGCTGGCGCCTGTTTCTGTGCGCAGTTGGCCACAAGCCATCGTTCATATCGATGGAGACTCATTTTTTGCTTCGTGTGAGCAGGCAATGCATACAGAGTATAAAGGCCAGCCGCTCGTAGTCGGCGGTGAGCGATCGGCCGGCTATCGCGGTTTTTCGCTAAAGCGAAACGTCTTTCCTGGCCGGTGGCGTGTCAGTGTCGAAACGAGTTCTGGTCACGTAATCGGGCGGAGCACCTTTCGCATTATCGCCGCTGACAGTGTTAGGAGAAAGCCGGCCATCACCACTCACATCTGGTAAAAACCAATTATTTCCACTGATTTACAGCCGCCGGCTGGTGGCCTACCATGACCTTGAAATTGGTCATTAATTAATAATAAAATACTTCTTCGCAGGCTCTACTTTTATCTGTTGGGCTGTTATACTAATGAGTCATGAAGGAGCCGACACAGTATCTATATGGTAAACATACGCTCGAGGAAGCGCTGGCGTATCGGCCGGACGTGATTGCGCAGGTGCTCTTTTCCTCAGACTTTGACGATGACTCACTGCGTCATCGGGTAGGGAATACTGACATTAAAACCCAGACCTTTGGCGCCAAGCATCCACCGGGCGGTATTAAAGAGACTGATGTTCATCAAGGGGTGTTCATTCGTGTAAATACTGATAAGCTCACACAGTCTTATGATGACTTTAGAGAGGATCTTACGGTAACTTCAAAGACTAGCTTGGTAGTACTCGGAGAGCTCCAGGATCCGCACAATGTCGGCGCCGTTATTCGTAATGCTGCAGCTTTCGGCGTCGATGGTGTCTTAATTCCGAAGCACAATCAGGCGCAGGTGACGGCGGCGGTGGTGAAGGTCTCCGCCGGCACAGCCTTTCAGGTGCCACTTATCTCAATCGGGAACGTTAACCAGACAATTACTGATCTTAAGGAGCGAGACTTCTGGATCTACGGTCTGGACGATGACGCTTCTGAAACCCTGCCAGAGCAGACCTTTTCGACACCGACGGTGTTTGTACTCGGCAATGAAGCCGAGGGAATCCGGGAAAAAACCAAGGAGCACTGTGATAAGTTAATAAAAATCCCCACCGCCGGTGGTCAGTCACTTAATGCGGCCGCCGCTACAGCTGTGGCTTTTTATGTTCAAAATCAACGTGCTGCGTAGCTATCGCAGATAATAATTATCAGCAGCGCAAGGTGCTACAATACGACTCATGAAAAAAATCCTGATTTCAGCTCTTGGACTTTTGACTATCGGCTTACTTATCTGGCTTTTGCAACCAGCTGCTATGGTTACGAGCGAAAATCAGGCCTCAGAGACAGCTACTAATACCACTAATCAATCATCAGCCATGACAGCTACTATCAAAACAAATAAAGGAGACATTGACGTGGCTTTTTTTGAAGACAGCGCTCCTAAAACGGTAGAAAACTTTCAAAAGCTCGCCGCTGATGACTTTTATCAAGGAGTGATTTTTCACCGCGTGATTGAAGGCTTTATGATCCAGGGTGGTGATCCAACCGGTACCGGAACAGGTGGGCCCGGTTATACGTTTGCTGACGAGCTTGATCCCGACTCGGCCGCCGCGAAGCGGGGGTATAAGCGGGGAACGCTGGCTATGGCCAACAGTGGTCCAAACAGCAACGGTAGCCAGTTTTTTATTATGCACGAAGATAAACCGCTGCCTTATAACTACACTATCTTTGGCTACGTAACTGATGGAATGGACGTTGTTGATCTAATTGCGATGGTGGAAACCGCGCCGGGAGATAAGCCACGGACTGATGTGGTTATCGAGGATGTGGTTATAGATACGCCGTAAACCCCCATGGAGTTCCTGAAAGAAACACTCATTAACCCGAAGCGAACGGGCGCCATTGCTCCCAGCTCAAAGCAGTTAACTAGCCTGATTCTGGAGGCGGCTGAGCTAGAGGCGAATCAGACGGTGGTCGAGCTGGGGCCGGGTACGGGAGTATTTACCGGCGAGATCCTTGAGCGCTTATCACCGGGCGGGCAGTATATTGGGATTGAGATTAATCCGGTATTTGCTCGAGAACTGAAGGAGCGCTACTCAGAGGCGGTAATCTATCACGGCTCAGCTGCTGATATTAAAAGCTATCTTCAGGAGCTTGGCGAGCCGGCATGCGATCGGATTATTTCTGGTCTGCCGTGGTCGGTATTTCGAGCCGACGCTCAAGAAAGCTTACTAGCCACGCTGCATGAGCATTTAGCCGCCGACGGTGTATTTGTCACCTTTTCGTACCCGCCCTTTCATCACTTGCCGCGCGGGCGCTCCTTTAGAACACTTCTGGGGCAGACGTTCCGTACCGTAGAGAAGACCGAGACGGTTTTTAACCTCCCACCAGCCTTTGTGTACATTTGCCGCAAGTAATCTTTAGGGGTTTATAAAAATCTTCATTTGTGGCATTATATAGGTAGTTTACTCAGTAATTAATTTTTATTTTATGGCAGAATTTCAAGCCCTTTGTATGAAGTGTCGCGATGATGATAACAAACCGACCATGCATGAGATGCAGGATGTGAAGATCGAAGAGAAGAACAACCGCTTTTCAGCCCGTGGACAGTGTGTCGTTTGCAGCGGTAACATGTTCAAGTTTATGTCTAAGGATGACGCCGAAAAAATGCTAGCAGATGGTGACGCTACGAAGATGGAATCTGCAGACGACTCAGAATAAATTTATACCGACTAGTGAAGGAGCTACGGCTCATTCGCCCCGCCGGTTAATCTGCGTAGGATATCTATATGAGTAAGAAAAGAAATCCAACAACGCAGACTCAAAAAGCCCTAATAACGCTAATAATAGCAGTATCTGGGCTTTTTTTGTTGCAGATAGCTCTTATCAGTACTCAGCAGGCGAGCTCAACTGACCGGATAACCTGCCTGAATAGCGGTAATGTATGGAGCCAGTCAACTGGGGAGTGCTACGGTCAGAATGAAGCCACGGCGGATATAACCTCCTCATCCAGCACTTCAACCACTGATCGTTAAACATTCCTTATCTATGCGTTACACACTTTTCTTCGCTGTTGCAGTCATGCTTCTTTTGGGTGGCTGGTTACTTATTGCTGATCCGGTGCCGGGAACCGAAACTGCGACGACCACTAACTCGACAGCAAGCACTACAATTTCATCTGATTGGTCGGTATATACCAACACTCGCTTCGGGTACCGTATCTCGTACCCGGCCGACTTAGTTGCCAAAAATCCACCGCAGAACAATGGCGGTCGGGTATTTACTAATGCTTCCGGGACGGTGAATCTTCGCGTATTTGGCAGCCATAATGTACTTAATCAGACACTGAGAGATGTTGTCAGCGAAGAAACGAGTCAATTCAGCTCGCTGTACCAGGCGGAGGTTGGATCCACTAGCGCTACCATTGCTGGGAGGGTAGCGCTAGATCAATTGCGTCAGGTGAAGATTCTCCGGGGCCAAGATAATATCACCATTGCTCGGCTTACATATGCGTCGGACGCATTATCGGCTGAGGTAGCGCGAGAAATCGTGTCATCTTTGGCGTGGGAAGATGTGGATGGTCAGACAACTACCGACAAGCGCCCAGTCTCGTATACGCCGGAGGAGGCTAAGCGCCTAATTACCGTTTCCTCACCAACTCAGGAGATGACCATCAGCTCACCGTTGATCATTACTGGCGAGGCCCGCGGTCAGTGGTATTTTGAGGCCACAGCATCGGTAGTGTTGACTGATTGGGATGGTCGAATTATCGCTGAGAGCTATATTCAGGCTGAAGGTGAGTGGATGACCGAAGAGTTCGTACCCTTCTCTGGCGAGCTTACATTTAACGTGCCAACCTCTGGCGATCCGGCCGTTAACCGCGGAACGCTGATTCTTGAACGATCCAATCCATCTGGATTACCGGAAAATAATGCCAGTGTTGAGATTCCGGTCCGGTTTGCTAATTAATCATCAGCGATTGCGTTGTCGCGGATGGAGGAAAGCGTCTTAAGGTAGCCGGCAATGTCTTTACTGCTGGCGTCCGCTAAGAGCGGTTGCATATAAGCGCGTAATTTTGGTTCAGTAGTTTCTACAAACTGCTCACCTGCCTTGGTTAAGGGTAAGGTTAAGGATAAATTCTTTACCCGCCGATCATTAGCATCCTCTCTGCGAGTCAGATGTCCGAGTGTAACAAGCTGGTCAACCAGCTTGCTTGCCGAGCCCGGCCGCATCTGCAGCTCATTAGCAATATCAGTTAGCCGCAGACTGTCCTTTTTATACGCCAGGCCAAAGACGGAGGTGGTTTTGTTATAAGTAGGAAAGTTTGCTACACTAAAACCATGTTTATTATTCAGTAAGTAATTACGTATTTTATGAACAAAGCATACCAAGACGGAGGAAATTGGGAGAGCGGATTATCAACGATTGCCATCATAGTCCTCGCTGCTGTGGTTATTGGCGGTGGCGCAATTTTGGCTACTACTGGCAGTAACACCGAGGTGGACACCGATGCAGATGCAACGACAACTGCTGATGTTGCAGCCGAGAGCAACACAGCTGTATTTGCGTGCGCTGATGGCGCCGAGGTGGTAGCTGACTTCTCACAGGATGGCGAGGCAACAGTAACGCTTCCAAGCGGAGAGGTGAAGACGGTTAGCAAGGTACGGGCCGCTTCCGGAGCGAAGTATGCCAGTGCTGATGGTGCCTTCACCTTCTGGAATAAGGGTGACGAGGTAACTATTCAGCAGGATGGAGAAGCAACACTGGAAGGTTGTGTGCTGAGCGAAAGTGAGAAGGATGGCGAAGCGACGGAAGCCGAGGCAGGGGCCACTTCATCTACTGATGTTGAAGTTAGTGATGATGAGGAAGCTAGCCTGGAGCTAGAAGCCGACGTTGAAGCTGGCGCAGGAAACTAAACTACTCTAAAAATAGGTTTCAAAAGCCCCGCCTGTGGTGGGGCTTTTGTATACGCTAAGTTTCTAACTGCTATAATGATGCTACGTACTAACTAATATATAACCATATTCATGACAAACCTGAAAAAAAATCACGGACTCTCAACCGCTTTGATTCTAGTTATCGGCGCGCTGGTTATTGGTGGTGTTGTGCTGGTAGCCTCCATGAGCCAGGAGAGTGAGCCGGAGGCGGCTAATTCTTCGGCTTCGTCTAGCGCCGACATTACTGCTGAGGAGAGCACAGATGAGGGGCGCACCAATGATTCACCTCAGGCAGGTTCGGGCCAGTCTGCTGAGACAGAAACCGAGGCAGACGATAAGGAGGAAGAGCTGCCCAAAGCAGTAGTAACGTATACGGATAGCGGTTTTTCTCCCGAATCAATTACAGTATCGGCTGGGCAGACGGTTCGCTTCGAGAATGAAGCTAAAGCTCAGATGTGGGTAGCATCTGACGTTCATCCTTCGCATAGTCAGTACGATGGTACCAGCCTGCGCGAGCACTGCGACGGTGATGGCATAAGCTTTGATCAGTGTGAGGGTGGTGACGGCTATAGCTTCACCTTTGGCGAGGCAGGAGAATACGATTACCATAATCACCTCCGGGCTAGTGATGGCGCTAGCGTCATCGTCCGGTAGTCGCCCATGAAGATCGCCCTTATGTCGGATAGCCATGGCAACTGGCCGGCCCTCCGGTCAGCTCTAGCGGTGGCTCGTAAAGCAGATTGCGAAGTAGTCTTTTTTGCCGGTGATTTAGTGCGCCCGGACGGGGTCGCGGTCCTAGCCGAGTTTGCCGGCCCGGTTCACATGATTCTTGGTAATAATGAGTTTGAAATTAACGAGATTCACGCGGCAGCGGAAGCCACGGGCAATGTTATTTATCATGGTGAGGTCTGCGATATTGAGCGGGCCGGCGTGCGGATTTTTATGCATCACTACCCGCATGTAGCTGAGGCGAAGGCCAAGAGCAGTATCTACGATCTCTGTATCTACGGTCACACGCATACTCTTCGTGACAAGACAGTCGGCCGCACACGGCTCATTAATCCCGGGGCAATTAGCGATCGTGGTAGCCAGCCCGAGTGGGCAATTTTTGATACCGATACAAGTGAGCTATTACCACAGAAATTTAAAGCTTCTTTGTAAGAAATTAGTTATCCAAATAAGGTCTGAATAAACTGACTGCGAACAGCAAACTCAGCAATGATGATGGAGAGGGTGATATTTCCCAAGAGTAGGGCGGGCAGAAACTTTCGGAAGTTGTACTCGGCTAAGCCCAGGCTACCGGTGAGAAGATCATTAGGAAGCGGAGTGAGACCGGTATAGATAAAAATAAGCAACTGCACCAACCGCTCATGTTTTTGGTTAACCCAGCGGGCGATTTTTTCGGCATATTCGAGCAGTTTTCCCGAAAGGATGTCGTGGCCCTTGGTGCCAAGGTAGTAGACGAGTGAGTCACTGATAGTTAGTCCGGCTCCGGCAGAGATACCTAAAAGGATTGGGTTAATCCCACCAGCCGAGAAGGTTGTTAGCATGGCGTAGTAGGAGGTGGAGGTCAGGCTCGAAAGCCCGCCGAGGGTCGAGACGAGAAAGGCCACTATCAAGCTATTGTTAGCTCCAATCGAGCTCACAATTTCTCGCGGAGAAATATAAAAGAGCAAAATACTCCAGCCGATAATAAAGAGCAAGATTCCGGCCACAATCAAGTAGTTGCGCTTCGTGTGCATATTTTCAATAGTAACATGACGACCGTGCGCCTGAGTGCTGAGGTAGCTAGGTATTTCTCTATAATTTACCAGAAAAGTAAGTGTTGTGAGACGACACTTATTTCTACTAATTAATTATTAGTAGAAAGGCTCAAGTCTGCAGTGGTGTTCGAAAATTAGCAGATGGTGTAGATAACAAAAAACACCTCGCCAAGGCGAGGTGTTTTTGAATTAATTAAGAAAGTCGTTAGCTGTGGTTGCTTGGGATACCGACCGGGATGCCGTCTTCTTTACGACGACGGATCACGGTGTAGCCACCAGCCAGAGCCAAGAGCATAATCGCTGAGAGGAAGCCAAGGGTCTTGGCAGTATCGGCCGGACCAGTGTAGGGTACCTGGTCAAGCGTTACACCATCACCGGCACCAATCTGAACAAAACAGTTATCACTTTCGGTTTCGCCGTCGTACTCAGCGGTAACACGGACTTCCTTGACACTACCAGTTTGGTAAACCACGGTCGCGACACCACCGTCCTCGTCAAGATTTCCATCACCGCTCCAGTCAAAGTCAACATCATCCTCATCAATATCTCCATCAAGGCTGGCATTAAAGACAACTGTCTCGCCAACTTGATAGATAGATCGCTCTGGCAGACACTGGACGGCAAAGTCAGGATCACGGTCACCACGCACTTCACCATCATCGTCATCATTACGCTTTTCTAGTTTGTCACCACCGCCTCCATTATCATCATTATTATCTGAGGTTTTCACTCGAACGCTACAAGTCTTCTGGACACTGTCTCCAGCATCATCAGTAATTGTTACCGTTCCATTGTAGGTTCCGGTCTGATTATAATCAGTTGTGACATTTTTAGTATCATCATCGTCGTCACTTCCTTCCAGCTGCCAGCTGTAGGAGTATGGGCTTTCCCCGCCAGTGGCAGAAGCTTGAAAGGTAACGTTATCACCAAGTCCAAGCGTGCTATCGGACACACTACAGCTTCCAGATAGGTCTGGTCCCGGCGGCGGAGTTACGGTGTCACAGTCAACCGTGAAGGTAAGGGTTTCTGTTACACCGTTTAAGGTTCCTTCAAAACGGTAGTCGCCGTCGGGGAGGTTGTCAAAGCTGACAGTTCCAGCGTCGGCTCCACCATTATCGGTCACGATGGTGTTTCCACTCGTTGTATTTTCCAGCGTGTAAAAATCAAGGCCGTTTGGAGTGTCGACGACCAGCTTGCCGTCATTGTCGATACACTGCTGGCTGCTAATACTAATATTTGGTTCTGGATCTGGGGTCGGTTCTGGATCACAGTCAACACTAAAGGAGGCGTGGGTCTGGTCACCATCCGATGCGGTTACGGTCAGGGTGTAGTCCCCATCAGAAAGACCATCAAAGGTCTTAGTATTAATGCCACTGACATTACCGCTATCAATCTCGGCCCCGCTGTCATCTCGGGTAAGGCTGAAGGTTTCAACGTGATCAAAGGTAACTTTCACGCGGCCATCCTCAGCTACACAGCTATTTTCATCAATAGTCACAACCGGCTCAGGGTCATCCTCACAGTCAACCGTAAAGTTAATGTCACTGCCGTCCTCGATCTCCATAGTGTAGTCACCGTCAGGGAGGCCGATGAACTGCTTAGTGTTGGTCCCGGTCAGGTCACCATTATCAAGCTCGGCTCCGGTATCATTGAGAATCAGGCTGAAGTTGCCGACATCATTAAGGGCAACAATAACCTTACCACCGCTATCGGCGCAGGTATTGCTATCGACTGAAGCACTGGCTGCTTGCACAGTGATTGGGGCAAATGACAGCCCAATCAGCGCTACAACCGCCATGATTCCACTGAGTTTTTGGATGTAAGACATATTCACGAGTGAAGGATATTATTGACCGCTAATTTCTAATATGGTGTTATAATACATATCTTAAAGATTTTGTCAAGTACTTAATTTACGTACGGCTGGTAACCTTCAAAGTTAGCCCGGACAACAATTCGATCTTCCTTGGCTCCAAAACTGTTACAGGTACTAAGCGTGAGCATATTCTCACCACTGTTAAATGGTATATAGGCTTCAGCATCTTTATAAAACTGTACATCAGCAACGCTGTAGCGATAGATACCGGAGTTACTGCGGACGGTAATTACATCACCTCGCTCAAGCTCTTCAATCCGGTTAAAGGTTTTATACGCCTGATTGATCACTGTTTCGTAACTGGTCGAGTGACCAAAGACATAGAGGTTACCGTTTCCAGGGTGCCCGGAGGTTGGCCACCGCACCGCACCTTCGGCTAAGTAGTTGTTGAGTGCTTGCACATTTGTTGTTACGGGATTTTTGATTACCGTGTCAACACCAATTTTCTCAATAGTGATGCGATTCGCTGCTTCGTTTGTTGGTATGATTCCACTGAGCTGATCGAGGCTTGTTGTTGCTAGTGGGGCGGTGGCTGGAGTTTTTACACTTGAGCCGGCTGGGTCATAGCGAAATTCATTCGGCACAAAGCCGACCATATAAAGAAGAAGATAAGCCGTAAAAGCTATTGCGGCTGCCACCAACGTATAAGAGACTCGGTGGCTCCAGAAACGCTGCAGTGGTGAGTTGTGGGTAGCGATCGTTAAAGACATATAGCCACTATACAACTTTTCAAATAAAAGTCAACCACAGCGTAAACCTGTTGGTTTCAACATCTTTCTTGACAGTGAGGACAATCTATCTACAATATAAGGACATGAAAGATAAAAGTCAACTCAAACAAATCAGCCTGACCACTGTTCAATTGGTCGGTTTGCTAGGAATATTTTTACTACTTGGTTTTTTGTTACCAACCTACCTTGCGCCGTATGTAGCTGACCTCTTCGGAATTACAACGCCGTATGAGGCAGCTCGCCAGACGATGTCTGTACAGATTAGCAATCGCAATGCCAATAATGGGGAGGTTGTTACGATTGGTGTCAGTGACCCAGCCGCTGCCGTTCGTATCGACACGCTTTCATACAGTTGTGACTATCCCGAGATTACGCTGGCTTATCGTAGCAGCGGTAATGCCAAAAGGATTCCCTGCGATACCGAGCTGGCTTTACCATCCGCGACAACTCATGAAATTATGGTGCTGACCAACAAAAATACACTGACATATCTCCCGGTTGATCTACTGTTAAAAACGGAGACCCAAAGCGGCCGCTTGAGTGTGGTGATTGGTGCAGCCGTCACTGGTAGTGATGAAAAGAGTCAGTTATTTGATACGATCACCACGACTTTGCAGTCATTTCCCGCCAGCCAGTAGCTTCTCTAGTTGCGAGTAAGTTATAAATTACGTATACTAGCAACAAAGACATCAGGACTTTACTATCTAAATTAACCACCATGTCACAGGATAATATTGTAAAATTAGTCTCGGAAGGTGCTGATGATGGCACGGGCGCCGGGCATATCTACTACACAAAGAAAAACACTTCTAAGCTTAAAAACGAAAAGCTAGAGCTGCGCAAGTATAATCCAATTGCCCGTACCCACACAACCTACACAGAGAAAAAGTAACCACTTTCATTTTCCTGAAGTGTGGTAACATATCTCTATGTGTAAGTAAGTTCTTTTACCAAATTTTATTACCAAATACATATTATGGATATTCGACGAAAAGATGACGGATCTACAAATGATGCTCAAACTCAGCCAGCTCCGAATCAAAGCGGCGGCGGTTCAGGAATTATGGGGACTGTGCTTATTGTGCTTGGCTTGATCGCCTTGATTGCACTTGGATTTTACCTCGCTGATAAGAGCGATAAGACGGAGACCTTCTCCGATTCCGTGGCAGTAGTTAATGGTGAAGAAATTTCGGGTGAGGAATTATCACGTCAGCTAGAGAGCTTCCGCTCTAGTACGAGTACGCAAGCCCAGCAGTTTAACAATCTCTCGGCTACGCGTCAGCAGGAAATTCTTCTCGAAGGCATCATTAATGCCCGACTGCAGCTACAGGTAGCTCAAGCAGCCGGAGTGACAGTAAGTGACGAAGCGGTGGAGACGCAGCTCGCGGATCGCGTTGCACAGATCGGCGAAGCAGAATTTGAGAATCGTCTCGAAGCTAACGATGTTACGCGCGCCGATGTGAAGGAGGATCTGCGCAATCAGTTGATCATCAATAACTATATCGAGCAGCAAGCCGGTGGCGAGATTACTGCTACCGAGCAGGAGGTCCAGGCTCTCTATCAGCAGTACAGCACTCAGCTTCAGCAGGCCAGCGGTACCACTACTGCAGCGGTTCCGGAGCTGGCTCAGCTGCGCCCACAAATTGAGGCGACGGTTGTCCAGCAGAAGCGCCAGCAGATTGCCAGCGAAGCACTCGCCGAGGCACGAGCCAGTGCTGAGATCGAGATTCTCCTTGAGGGCGTCAATTACCCGGCTAGTACAAGCACAGCTCCGGTTACCAGCCAGCCAACTAACAACGAGCCGGCCCCAACCACTACTCCACAGAACTAAATCAAACGTCTTTCTTTGAGGTGTTACGGATAAAAATTACTAATGGATGTAAAGACTCGCTTCGGCGGGTCTTTACTGTTGGTCTGAATCTGACCGTGATGACGCTCCGCTGGTAGTTTGGCTCTCGCGCCCTTCAATATCATCGTCATCAGTCAGATACAGTTCTGTCCCGTCTGGAAGTCGATAATTATAAATCACTTCACCACGGGGATTAACTCCAACCTGCATCCGGCTAGTTAACCGCGTGTCGACTGCTGATTGATCGCCGGTATAGCGCCGGCTCTCTAGGGCCAGAATCGGCAGAAACACCAGTTGATCACTACCCGTGACCTGATGCAGTGAGTCAGAAAGCGGAATAGATATCGAGAGCCGGCTACTTTCGCCAGGATCAACGTAGACACTGGCCGGAAGCGTCAGCTCACCACCGACGAGTCTGATGCTCTCATTTTCAGCATTAAATCCGGCGGTTCTTGCGGTGGCTATTTTAAGGCGTACGTGGGTATATACCTTGCTAGAAAGTGTTATCTCCTGAACATTTCTACCATGTTCTGGGTTAAGGGTTAGTGGATAGCCGGTACCAACCAGCTCAAAGCCGTCGGATTCACTGTAGAGCTCTAGCGATTCAATGGTGATAGATAGTGGCAGCCGGGCTGATGGGGAGGTCGCCTCCAGAGTTAGCTCAAGTTCTCCTGCATCTGGTTGATTATTCAACCAGAGGATAACAAGAAAAATAAAGCTGATCACAAGCGTGATCCGGATAATAATTTTCAGTTTCATACTGATCTTTCTTTCAAGGAAATATTAAAATACTTCAGCCAGCGAGGTGCCAACCATAGAAAAACACTAACCAGCACTGCTGCGAGGATAATTCCGGCCAGGACATCACTCAAGCTATGGACTCCAAGCAGGATTCGCGACAGGCAAATCGTAGCCCAGGCGACTGCGCCGGCGCTGATAACCATCCAGTGTGATTCTTTTGGTTTATGCCGGTAGGCCAGCCAGCTAATCAGCAAGAAGGCCACGGTGGCCACTGTTGCGTGGGTGCTGGGAAAGCCGTATGTCCCGAGGCTGATAATTCCGTGCTCTGGCCGTGGGAGCTCGAACACCTGCTTGAGAAGCTGGCTGATAACAGCACTACCAGCCAGTAAGCCAGCCAAAAGCCACCAGAGTTTCACTTGATGCTCGTAGATTGCAATTATTCCACCACCAATAGCCATAGCAATCACAGTCACCGGGGAAGTCAGCCCACTGGTAATGAGGGCCGCCATCGTGAGGGGTGCATCAGCCGGTAAAGGAGCAAAGGCGCCAACCACCGCCGAGGATCCAGTTATACGGGCCAGCCAAAGGAGTATTAGTCCGGCGGTTCCTGTGGTGGTTATTAGCAGGGCGTGACGAGCTTTAATCATGAGCGTATTATACCAGTTATATGCTTAGCTACAGAATCGGCTCCAGGTTACCGCGGGCAAAGAGCCGGCCACCGATGGTGTAGCGATCGTAGCCGTGGGTGATCATGGATACGCAGGTACCGGCCAGTGCTAAGTGTGGCCAGACAGCTTCGCCCAAAAAAAGCACTGATAATCCCAGAAAAAACAGATAGGCTAAGGCAGCAAAGCGAACCTCAAATCCAATCATGAAGAATAATCCAAATAATATTTCGCCAATAAAAAAGGCTAGCAATATAAAACCAGCCGGGACAGAGAGAGCTGTAGGGAGACCGTAGGCAGTAATTGCTTCTAGCGCCGGACCACTTCGTGCGTACAAAATATAGACGCCAGTTGTAATTAATGACAGCCCTAAAAATAGCCGCAGTAGAATGAACTTATACTTATGCAGGTGTAGCTCCAGGCTACGCTCCAGGCGCACGAATGGCTTGAGATGTGACTGCACCAGCTGGTAGGCTCCTCCGAGCAAGAAAATTGTTACCGCTTCACCCAAATAGATCGCATGTGTGAGGGCAAAGAAGCTATTCTCAACCAGCGCCGGAATAAATAAGAGGATCACACCAAAAGCAGCCAGGCGCGGCAATAACCCGGCCAAGAGCATGATTCCAACGAGAAACATCCCCAACTGAATAAGTCCGGCCTTCGCACCAAAGAGGGCTCCAAGCGCCAGCTGCGGTCCAAATAAGGCTCCATAAAAGGCCGATAGCAAGAGCGCTGCTCCGAGGGTTATCTGCATAACAAAGGGAGCAAACTTCTTTATCCGGTGCAGTAGCGGGTCAAGCCAGGATTCAATCTGGCGTGTTACCGAAATTAAAAACACACCGGCGATTATTGTGAGCGTTATGCTACCCCAGAAGATCACGTCAGCTGTATTCTCTCGCAGCAAGGCCAGCACATCCTCGTTAGATTCTACTGAGTTAACCACCGTGGTAGACCGGGAAGGTGCGTGACCATTTGTGACCAGTGAGCCGGCCCACTTGTTAATAAATTGCAGCCAGTCGGATAATTGAGTGATTATCTTCATACGTATATAGTAACAGCATTTTTTCTCAGATGCCGTATAATGGAGCCGAGCCACCACAGCTAACGTCTTTTCACGTGTAAGCTGTAATAATATGCCGGCTCTTTCGTCTATATTTAATGAGCGACCATGGTAAAAAAGAATTCCTGGCTGTCTACGATGAGCATAGTGATGCCGTTTATCGGCGCTGTTTGTTCAAAACATCCGACCAGGAAACCGCTCAGGACCTCACGCAAGAGGCCTTTACCCGGACCTGGGACTACCTCGCCGATGGTAAAGAGATCAATAACCTCAAGGCCTTTGTCTTTACGGTTGCTAATAATCTGATCAAGGATTATTACAAAAAGAAACGAGCCATCTCAATGGGCCAAATGAGTAATTTTGATCCCCAGCAGATAGCTGATGGTCTAGAGAATATTCAGGCCAAGGCAGAGGTTGAGGGGGTAATCCGAGCGCTTGATAAGCTCAAGGAAGCCGACCGCGACGTACTTACTCTCAGCCTGGTTGAAGGGTTCGGTCCTCGGGAAATTAGCGAAATTACCGAGGAGCGTGAGAATACCGTCTCGGTTCGCCTTCACCGGGCGCGGGCGCGCCTTAGGAAAGTTTTACATGCAGACAATGATGAATAATACTTCCAATAATATAATAGAGCAGCTAAAAAACATTCGCCTTGCAGCGGATGACAAAGCTCGTATGCGTAGCTCACTTGAAGCCCATATTACTGCTAATCAGCCGGTAGAGAGTCCGTGGGCGCCGATTCTGTCACCACTGCAGTCGATGGGCCGGGCCAGCCTGGTGGCTGTAATGGTTCTTTTGATGCTTGGCGGTGTTTCCCTTGCCGCCGAAGATGCCCTTCCGGGTGATCCACTTTACGGGGTTAAGGTGAATGTTAATGAGCCATTTGCAAGCCTAACATCTCTTACACCGGCCTCCGAGGCACAGAATCAGTCGTGGATTGCTGCTCGCCGGATTGCCGAGCTAGAAACGCTTGCTGCACGGGGTACGCTGGATATGGCCGTATCTAATAATCTTACGTCCGAGATTAAAAAGCATACGCAGTCAGCCCGCGCGGAGATTGAGAAGGTTTCGGCCCAAGGGGAGGCAAGTAGTGCTACTTCGCTTGAGACCGAGCTTCTCTCCACTCTTAAAACTCACAGCGATATTTTAGGTGATCTAGCAGTTTCAAATGACGGTGTCGAGGCGACCACAACAGCTTCGGCGGCTAAGAAGTTGCGCCGGTTGGCCGAGGAAAAAACCGACAAGGAAATTTCTACTGCGGTGAAACCACCACGACCACAACCGCGAACTCGAACATCTTCTGAAGAAGTAGTTACTGATATCTCACCAGAGCAGACCAACAAGCTTCTGGAGCGAACCGCTAATCGTCTTAAAGCCGCTCAGCGGAATTTTGATACCAGCTACGAAGAATTTAAGGATGACCGGGCTCGCGATGGGGTTGAAAAGCTTCTAACGCTGTCGGCCGAGGCTATAAATCAGGCGGTAGATAGCATAGATGAGAAAGACTATCAACCGGCTTACGAAAATTTGCGAATGGCACTTACCTACGCTCATGAGGCTATGATTATTGTCGACACCCGTCGCGCGCTCGAGCAGACCTCCGGAGTCACTATCGAAGACCTGCTTGATAATAATATGATCGGCTCAACCACGGTTGAAGTTGAGCTTGATTCGGATAATAAGGAGGAATCACCACTAATCAAACCTAATTCTGAATCTGCTCCCTATAAGCTTAATCAGGTTTCAACCACAACGACACTTGAGCTTGCAGCAAGCTCAACAGCCACCACTGCCAGCAGTGGTGCTGATTTGAGGCTGGATACCGAGATTAATATTGAGACAGATGAAGAGGGAGACAATGCTACTCGGCGCAGTACCAGTAGCCTAGAAGCCTACCGAAAGATTAATGATACACTCAAACGAGTTGAGGAAACCCTTTCAAATAATAATTCACCGTCACAATCCGGCCTGCTGCCAAGCCGTACCTCGCTCGAGGAAGATGAAACAGAGTAAGGCTGTAATAAAGTGGCTTACCGTTCGTCTTCATAAGTGTACCCGATTGGTACAACAGATCTGCTGTAGCAATGAGCTACAGATCACAGATAATTATTTTCCAGGACTACGCCTCGCTTTTTAGCGGGGCGTAGTTATGTATGGTCAATATACATAAAAAATCCCGCCCAAATTACAGGCAGGATTTTATCACTATGATGGTTAGTTAAAATTTAAAGTACTTTCGTCCGTTCCATGACCATTCAGGCTGAATGATATTATCATTTGATTTCCTCCAGCCGCAGGGCCAGCACAGCCAGTCCTTTAACCATTTGATTGGTTCAATAATTTGATTCAGTCTGAAGGAAGTGGGATTAGAAGATACATCTATCGCAGAAGTGGATGCGCATCGCCGCAGGAGCATCAGAGTACGCGGCCTATGGTATGCACTTGTGTGGGCACGGACGATCTTAATCTCATCAATACTATAGCCCTGAAGTTTTAAGGCCTTAATGAAACCAGCCACTTCACCAGCTGTGTTGTAACCATAGTAGAAGCAGTGGATATGCTCTTGAGGAATCCCGCCTTCAGCTACAAGGTACACGGCCATTTCAAAGTTCATGTCGTACCCAGCTACATGCATAGCTGTAGTTATATATACATCAGTAATGATACCGTTATCGTAAAGGTTAATCACGCCATTCAGCCGATCTCTAGATTCCTGACTATTATCAGGAATACGGTACGCTAACGCCAAACAAGGTTTAAACATACAGCCTCCGATTTTAGATTAAAAAGAACAGGGTTAATTACTAATATACTAATATTTTTAAAAAAGTCAAATAATTTACACTCTTTCCTTAATAGCGCTATACTATTATATATGAATAAAGATAACCTGACGAAAAGCCTCGAGGCGCTTAAGCAGTCAATTGATCGCTCTAACTCAGTGAAGCAAACCTTTTTTCTGGGAGTGGTTCGCGGCATTGGGGCGGTGATCGGCGCGACGGTCCTGGCGGGCTTGCTCCTCGGCTTCGCCGCGGCTACCTTTGAGCAGGCTGAGGATATCCCTCTGATTGGGGACTACGTATCTGGTTTTAGTGACATTCTAAAAGGGCGTGATTCTCCAGAGTAATCACGAGCCATGACTGCCAATAAAAATACCCCACCGGACGGCGGGGTATTTTCTTCTTTTGATCCACCTGATCCTCTTTAGTTACCAGCTCCAGCATCTACATTCTGAAAGTTGTAGACGTGCAGCGTAATTGAGCTGTCACCAGTGTCATTGGTGGTGTCAAGCTCGATTGTAGCGTCACCATCAGCAAAGATGCTGTCCATATTTTCGCTTAGCGTAGCGGCGTCATCATTCTCCGCTAGTGCATCGGGAGTGAATTCAAGCGCTCCTGGGCGAGTATCCCCCGGAGTCTCGATTTCTGTCACAGTAATCTCACCACTGGCTACACCAGTGTAGCTGTAGAGGGAGGTTCCTAGGCTATCCTCAAGATTACCGTTGTTATTAACGTCAACATTGATATCCGACTCATTTACTTGCATCTGGGTGAAGGTGGCATCAGCAATGGTGTGAGTTTCACCATTGGCATCAGTAATCTCAAAGTCAAAGTCGCGTTTCTCAGAGAAGTGTACCGTACCTTCGGTGTAGTCATCTCCAGTCATAACAACCGTCGGGCAGGCGAGCACTTTATCGTGAAAGTTAGTTTCGTTCCCTTCATCCGGTCCATCCACATTGTCGAAGTCAGCCACAGTCTGAATATCTTCATTGCAGATGTGCTTCATCACGTTAATTGTTACGGTTTCATCCGTGGTCACGTCATCAGTCGTGGTAGCCTGATCGTTGGTAGTGCTGTCACTGTCAGTCGATGCTAACAGAATGATGAGAGCTACCACCACGAGTCCTAAAATTATCCATCCAGACTTTTTCATAATTTGTAGTATTTGTAGTATTAATTGCTAGTAGTAATAATTTTCCGGTTAACAACTGCTATGGTAGCAAACTAGCGGTGGTTTGTATTATGATGATATGAAAAAATGCTTTTAGCAAACTAGCGGCGGTTGGTTCTTCGGGAGTGCGTTTGCTACCATAGGATCATGCCAGAACTCCCAGAAGTTGAGATGGTCCGCCGGCAGTTGAGCGAGAAACTGATCGGTAAGAAAATTGCTGCTGTTGACGTGCGCTCGCTTAAGGCGGTCCGCGACGACGAGGCGTACGAGTCGGCCCTTGCCGGTAAAAAAATTACCGGCCTGAAGCGGGCCGGTAAGTATCTCTTCTTTACGCTGACCGGCGATACATATCTGATCGGTCATCTGCGGATGACCGGCCGGATGATCTTTCAGGCGGACGGAAGTAGTGAGCAGGTTGGTGGCGGGCACTTACTCATCAAGCCGGTCGATAGCCAGCCGCATAAACACACACGCATTATTTTCACCTTCGCTGACGGCAGCCACCTCTACTTTAATGATATGCGCAAGTTTGGTTACCTGAAGCGGGCAACAAAAAGTGAGGTTGAGAACCAGAAGGACAAACTTGGTGTTGAGCCACTGGCTGATGCTTACAACGTGGCTGATTTTAAGGACTTACTCTCTGGTCGCAAAACACCCCTAAAAGCGGCGCTTTTGAAACAGTCGGATATTGCGGGTTTGGGAAATATTTACGTCGATGAGGCCTGCTTTCGCTCATATGTTCGCCCGGATCGACTGGCGGGGGATTTGAATGAAGCTGAGACAGAGGCGCTATTTGCGGCGACAACAAGTGTGCTTGAAGATGCTATTAAGCACGGGGGTACCACCTTTCGTGATTACGTCGATACCGAAGGCGAGCACGGTAATTTCACCGACAAGCTGGCCGTTTTCGCTCGCGAAGGGGAGACCTGCCTGCGCTGTGGGGAAACGATAGAGAAGTCGAAGGTGGCCGGTCGCGGCACTCACATCTGTCCCGGTTGCCAAAAGTAATTCAGTATGAGTGCTACAATGTTGGCATGAATACAACCACTAATGAAAAAATCCGGTGCCGCATCCGGATGATCTGCATGCGCAGGTTGAGGAGAACGCCGTCCGGCTCGATGATATTTATGAATCTGTCGAGAAGACGCGCAAGTACTTTCTAGCTAGCATGATCATCAACATTGTGGTGTTTGTGATCCCGCTCGTTATTGCCGTTTTTGTCGTACCTCAATTTATCGATAGCTACCTCGGGTAGTTTCAGGCGGCCGGTCTTTAAACTTTTGTAATTCAAGTGTGCTCGCTTCGTTGGTGATCACGCCCGAAAGCCTCCTCATCAAATTGAAAGCTTTCACCAAGAAACTCAACTAGCTCGGCAGTATTCTTTTTCGCATTGGCCAGAGAGACCGACGCTCCTGGTGAAGGCGTGATGTCAAAGATGATGTTCTCACCGACAATCTTCGCCTCTCCGAAGCTGAGGCTTTTCTCCCTGGTATCAACAATCTGTGGTCGGATGCCGCTGTGGCGCTTCTTTTCCATCAAATCGCTGTAGGACAGGTTCGGAATAATTTTGCGGGCTTCGCGTAGGAAGGCAGCCCGGCCCAGGTAAGGGAGATCATACAGCACCTGCTTAGCCATGTACTGCAGGTAGACGGGCTGGAGCCCAATCGAAAGGAGTGCTTTGAGCGCATCCAGGCGTGGCCGCGCCAGCTTGAAAAAGTCGCCGACGGTGTCGTAGGATCCGCGCTCCAGCATGGGCAAGATTTTGGCTAGCGGGCCAAACTGCGTCTCCTGGAGGTTATCAACCGCCGGGTCAGCATGCACGGCCGCAAAGGGTATGCTCTCCATCTGCATCATGTAAACTTTGCCATTGACCTGCCCGGGAGCGCAGAAGAAGTTTCCCGCTACCGGCAGGAGAATCCAGCTCTTTCTCAAGCCCTGCTTGTGGGCAAAGCGCAGGCTAGCCGCCCCGACCGCCATCAAGACCGTCTTGGCTCGCAGGCTACTACCATTCTCCATTTTTACCTGCCAGCCATTGTCTACCCGAGCCACGTCAGCCACCTTCTGGTTAAAGAAGAGATCAATATCTGTATCAGTTTGGCGTGCCTCACGGACAAACGATTGCGCAGTTTTGCCGTAATCAACCGTGTGGCCGTCGGGATTAAAGAGCGCCACCAGCTCAGTCTCCGGATCCCGACCCTCAACTAGCTTTGGCTCCAGCTGGGCAATTTTTGCTCGCTCAATCAGCCGCAGCTTCGGGAAGATGTCCGTAATATTCTCGAAACGCTCTCGTAGTTCTTTTGCTTCCTTGGTTCCAATGGCCAGAACGAGCTTCTGGATCGGCTGATATAAGCCTTCATGCTCGTGGTTTTCTAGATAACCGGCCAAGAGCTCGGCCTCGGCTTTTACCTTTTTTGCCTTCTCGGCGTTGTAGTTAGTTTCAATATCGCCAAAGTGAAGCGTCTGGGAGTTCTGGCCACGGTGAGAAACCCCGGCGCCGATCTGTTTGTTCTTCTCAATCAGGGCAATCCGGCTTGCGTTCGTGTAGCGAGCCAGGCTGTAGAGCGTGGCCGCGCCGATGATACCACCACCGACAATCACGACGTCATATATCCGATCTGTTGGTTGTTTTTCCATGTTACTTACTGGTTAGACTGCCCGGCCGACTTCGCTCGGGCTGCTTCATTTTGAATGAGAACGATAAATAAAAATCCCAGGATAAGACCAAAGACAATGTGTCCGGTGAGGGAGGGAAGGGCCGCCTGGACTCCCTCAGCTGACAGCCGCGGTCCGGCACCAAGCCAGGTGGGCATGATAAGAATTGGTCCGGCCACCCACCAGGCTACTCCGTAGACAAAGCCGTACCAGCTGCCGCGAAGCCGGCTGATCTGACCGCTGGTGAGGGCAGCAAATAATCCACCGATTAGAACGCCGTGAATGAGATGAATCAAGAATCCGGTCAGCTGAGCCTCGCCGCCATAGAGGGCGGCAATTTTCCCTAAGGTGGCCGGCGTCAAAAGCATCATTATGATACCGAAGACACCAGAAGCGATCAGTCCGGCCAGCATGCCGTGAATAATTTTGTGTGAGGTAGCTTGTTTCATAAAAAATAAATTAGTCTGAATAATTAGTTTGCGTCTTTCTTTAAGCATAGTAGCTCTCGTACACCGGCCACGAAGTCATCCTCGACAATTCGGTAGCAGACGCGCCGTCCGTCCTTGTGGCGGGTTAAGTAGCCGTGATCAGCCAGGGTGTTGAGATGATACGAGGTAGTAGCCACGCTAGCGCCGCCGGCCTCGGCGATCGAAGATACACAGCCCTCCTGCCAGTCAAACAAAAGACAGAGGATCTTTAGTCGTGCCGGTTCACCAAGAACCTGCAGTTTTTGAGCATTTTTTGCAGTTGGTTGTGTGGCAGTGGTCATAGCTTTGGCTGGCTTATACTCAAATAGATATTTGAATAACTGCCTTCATCATATTACGTGGCCGGGATTTGTCAATGCGATGCTATAATAATCCCATGAGAAAGTCGGTTATTATTAGCCTGATCTCCGCCATCGTAGTGATCGGCGTGGCCTTCGTTATTTCACTTGAAGAGCGGGCCGATTCGGCCGGCGAAGCCTCAGTTGTCAGCACTACCCCGGCCACGCCGGCTACCACAACGGTTAATCTCTACTACTACAGTCCCCAGGAGGATATCGACGCGTCCGGGAACCTCCGCTGTAGTGGCGCCGACCTCACGCCGGTAGCTCGCACCATCGCCACCCCGACAGATGCCGAGGCGGCCGTCTCTGCGGCCCTTAAGCTCCTTTTGGCCGGTGAGATCAGCCCAGCCGAGCGGGCTCGGGGCGTCACCACCGAGTTCCCACTGCCGGAGTTGGCGGTGGTGGGAATACGCCTGGCTGATGGTGTTGCGACGGTAGCGCTCGATGATCCTAGCAGCCAGACCAGCGGTGGTGCCTGTCGAGCCACCGTCCTGCGCGGGCAGGTGCGCCAGACGGTCCTGCAATTTCCGACGGTGGCAGAGGTGCGATTTTTACCGGAGACCTTATTTCAACCGTAATTAATTTACTATGGGAGCCCTCGTATTTTTCAGCACATACGCATACTGGCACTACGGCCGGGGGCTGATAGCCCTGCTTGGTCACATCCAGATCACCTTTCGTTTCCTGTGGAGCTTCTTTGCCATCCCGACCTTGGTGCGTACTCTGCTGGCTCCGTGGCGCCGGCTCCAGGAGTCCTACCCCGACGGCTTCGATATCCCGGAGCTGATTAGCACCTTTTTGATTAACTCAATGATGCGGCTGGTCGGGTTGGTGGTCCGCCTCATCATCATCTGCTTTGGTCTGGGAGTACTGCTGGCCAGCGGGATTCTGACCGTGGTTATCCTCGCGCTCTGGGTCTTTCTGCCGGTGGTGATCGGTATTCTCATTGCTACACTTATCTCACTGTTTATATGAATGAAAATAGTACAACCCAGCCGACCATCTTATCAGCTGCCAAAGAATTTCGCGCCGCTATTTGGCTCGATAACCGCTTCTCGGCCGAGACTCGCTCGAAGCTGCTTGGGGCTAGTGTCGGGCTTGGTCTCGTGGCCGCCTTCACCCGCCTCGCCTTAGAGTTTTACCCCACGCTGGCGCTCCCTGCCTTTGTAGCTCCGGCGGCCAGTACGACAGCTTTAGTCGCGCTGGCCGGGGCGCTTCTCCTTGGAGCGCTTCAGAGCTTCTATCTTTACTATCGCCTAAGCGAACCGGCCGAGCCAGCCAGCACTCCCGGTTATCAGCTGTCTTATCCGGCGGCTGACGTTTTACTCGCTGCCAATCCGGCCGACGCCACGACGGGACTTATAGCCAGCCGCTTTGGCCGGCTGGTCTGCCTGCGGGCCGGCATCAATCCTGACACACTCCAGGCCGAGCTGAGGGCGGCCGGCCCGGCGGCTTCCCTCTCTAGCGTAGCCGAGAGCTTGGATTCAGCCGCGGTCACTCTCACGGCTCTTATTACTGCTCTGCTGGCGGTTGATGCGCGACTGGTTCCGGCACTTTTCTCCCGGGGGATAAGCCGGGAGACCTTTCAGCGGGCCGCCCGCTGGGTGGAGGAGAGTGATAAGCGTTTCCGCCGGCAAACGCGCTGGTGGTCGGCCGAGAATTTGCGCCAGATTACGCCGCTAGGAGAAAGCTTTGCCTACGGCGAAGCTTACACGCTCGAGCAGTTTTCTCGGCCACTCCAGAGTCAGTCGGTATTTTTAGGGGTCGATTCAGTCAGCTCAGCCTTTTCGTCTGATCTGGAGGCGGTACTGCGAATCCTTACGCGACCCCGGGCGGCCAACGCGCTTTTGGTGGGCCGTTCCTCCGGTGGCATTGGCGACATCCTCAAGACGCTTAAAGGCAAGCTCTGGCGTGAGAGCTTTCCGGATCTTTTGGTTGGCCATCGCCTGCAGGTTCTCGATAGCGAGCAGTTGATCCAGGCGGCCGGCTCCAAGGCGCGCCTTGAGTACCTGCTTGAGAAGCTGTTGGTTGAGGCAACAAACGCCGGGAATGTCCTTCTCGTGATAGAGAGGATCGACCGCTTTTGGGCTGAGGCCGCAAAGCTCGGGGTGGATATCTGGCCGCTTCTTGAACCCTTTCTTGAGCATTCCGGCTTACCGATCGTTGCGACTACGCCGACCGATAGCTACCATCGTCAGTTTGAGGGCCGGTCAGTGATGGATTA